>Ga0268282_1000022_pt1 | contig 129465 bp, 120 predicted proteins | sample saktaG_12_FD_190133 | JGI IMG/M metagenome (GOLD analysis project Ga0268282, IMG submission 190133) | Saline water microbial communities from Sakinaw Lake, British Columbia, Canada - sak_2011_5_24_120m | ecosystem: Environmental > Aquatic > Non-marine Saline and Alkaline > Saline ...
TATAGGCGTTGTAAATTGTAATCACACCATTGGCTTTTCTTTTTATATCTTCTTCTTGTGTTGTTGAAAATTCTTTAGATATCGTTTTTGTAATTTTAAAAATTTGTCCCGGAACAATGTTTTCTTCAAAATCAACTGCTTTAACTTCGGGATTAAAGACAACGTCAACATTTAATTGAACTTTTTCTTTCGTAGGGCTTACTAAAATATCGGCCTTTGGAAAAACAAAAGTAGCGGTTAGAACAAAAACTCCCACAGCCAAAAGTAATAATAGAACAAAAATCTTTTTAAGGGGACTTTTCGCCGCTTTATTCAAAGATACTTTTTTAATCCTTGAAAAAGATATTTTTGGTTTAAATTTATGAAAAAAACTTGTCTTTTTTTCTTTCTGTTTTGCTTCTTGTCCAATGTCTTCTTCTGTGAGAGATATCGGCTCAACTCTTGACTCAATTTCTTCCTCCTGTTCCTTTTTTTCTGTATCAATCTGAATAGGTTCAAATTTTTGCGGCTCTGGTTTTTGCTCTATTGGCTTAACCTCAAGTTTTATAGAGTTTTTGTCCTGCGTTTTTCGAGAAATAATATCGGACACTTGCGATTGCGATTTAATTAAAGGACTAATTGTTTTAATCTGTTTTTCTTCCTTTTTCTTATAAAAATCTTTTAAGAATTTATTTGTTTCCCCGTCTTTTTTTATGTCATCGCTTGATTTAAACCCCAATCCTTTTGCTAACTCCGCTTGAGCGGGATCACTTGTAATAATAACAGCATCTTTATTGATTCTGTCTAACTCTCTTTTGAGAAATTCTATCTCAAGCACATTATGAAAGACAACGCTATCCGGTGGAAAAACTAAAGCCAAATCGTTTTCACTGGTTTTTTGAATACGGCCTAAAATTGATCCAACACCCTCGTTTTTTTCTACATATATGGGACGGAGAATTTTTGACATAAAATTAAAACACGACACAAAACATGACCTCCAGGTTATATGAATTTACTATATTATATTAAAAAAGATATTCTTTAGCAAATTTACTTATCCACTATTAGAAATTGAATTATGATATATGATATAATTACTTTATATGATTACATATTTTTTATTTGCTATCGGTTTTTTCATTCTTATTAAGAGCGCCGGTCTTTTGGTTAATGGCGGATCCGCTTTGGCAAAAAAATGGGGCATATCTGATTTAGTCATCGGTTTAACTATTGTTGCCTTTGGAACTTCCGCTCCTGAATTAATTGTTAATATTATCGCAAGCATTAGAGGCAATGCCAGTCTTGCTTTTGGCAATATCATTGGCTCAAATCTTTCAAATATTCTATTAATTTTAGGCATAGCAGCTCTAATATATCCTTTAACAATTAAGCGCGGCACTGTTTGGAGAGAAATTCCTTTTAGCATTTTGGCAGTTATTGTTCTTTTTTATTTAGCAAATGATTTCTTGTTTCATCAAACTCAAAATATTCTTTCGCATATTGATGGAGTTATTTTGATATCATTCTTTATTCTATTTATTATTTATACTTTTTTTAGCGCAAGGGTTAAGGGAGAAGAAAAAATTGATGTCAAAACTGTTTCAATGTCATCATCCTTATTGATGATTGTGGCAGGATCTTTCGGATTATTTTTGGGAGGAAAATGGATAGTTGATGGCGCTGTTTTAATTGCAAAGAATTTAGGCCTAAGCGAAGCAATGATCGGGCTCACTATTGTTGCTGTTGGAACCTCTTTGCCAGAGCTTGCAACTTCAATAATTGCTGCTTTTAGAAAAAATGCTGACATTGCTATTGGCAATATTATTGGTTCAAATATCTTTAATGTTTTTTGGGTTTTAGGATTAAGTTCTCTTATTCGTCCGCTTAATTTTAGTATCAATCTAAATCCAGATCTTGTTTTATGTATTCTTGTCAGCCTGCTCTTGTTTTTCTTTTTAATCCATGGCAAAAAGCATTTTCTTGACTTTTTTGAAGGAAAACATTATACGCTGGAGCGCTGGGAAGGCATGGCTTTTGTTTTAATTTATATCCTTTATATTGTTTCAGTGATTATCAGACGATAAAAAGCTGACGGATGTTCGACATCCGCTGTAAAATTAAAATAAGAAAAACGCAAGTTTCAGTAATTTGCGCTTTTTTAATCTTTATATGGCGGACATTGAACGTCCGTCAAGTATAGGTTGTCTATTTTATAGAAATAATGTATTGCTTGCCGTCGGTAAAAAATGGATCTCCGGAAAAATTTTCTCCTAAAGTAGGTTCAATAAATTGGTCTTTTTTAAAATTTTCAATTAGCTTTAAATTCTGCAAGTCCTCAAACAAAAATTCGCGTTCCGTATCAATGTCTGGTTCTATTTTATGCGTAACGCCCCATTTTATACCGCTATCCAAGCTTGCGGTCCCTAAATAAACTCTCTTTCCATTTTCTGTCAGATAATTTGTTTTCCAAAATCTTGCGTGGTGGCGTTGGCTAATACTATTAGATTGAGTGGCCTTTTCAAAGCCAAAGTTGTGTGTCTGTTTGTTCCAAAATGACGGTGTCATTGGCGCTTGAGGATATGATTGTTTTAAAAAGCCCTCTTTAGCTAATTTTGTTATTGAGGAAACGCTTACCTTTTCTGCCAAAAACCATCCTCCCTTTTTGAAAGTTTTAATGAGTTGCTCATCATTATCAGCAAGAATTATAAAACTAATAGGCTCTTGTTTTTCTCCAGTTAGCGTTTCTGTATATTTTGACTGTTCATGTGAGAAAATTTCGCTTACATTTTGAATGATAATCTCTTTTTGCAAAACCGGAGGTTGTTCAATTTGTGGATGATAGTTGACAGCAGATACAGTATAAAACAAAAGTGAAATAAAAACTAAAACTATTGAAATAATGCGTATTTTTGCTTGAGGTAAAAATAAAACAGCGCCTTTTTTTCTTAAAAGCAGCCATTCTGAAATACTAATACTTATAATGAGCCACAACACGCCAACCAAGTAACCACCCCAGACATCGCTCACATAATGAACGCCAAGATATAAACGACTAAAACCAATTAGCAATATAAGCCCAATCCCCGCAAAAAATAAGTTTATTTTTATTCTCCATCGCTTCGCGTTGCGAATAAATATGTACATTAAAAAACCGTATAAGGCAACCGCGATTGCAGCATGTCCGCTTGGGAAAGAAAAAGAATGTTCTGCGTAAACTGCCAATGCTGGCCGCGGACGACGCAAAATAACCTTGCCTAATCCTGTAAAAATTTCACTGCCTATAATAGCAAGAAGGAGTGGAGTAATGTACGATCGCTTACGCCATAGCCATAAAATGCCAACCGTTGCAAAAGCAAAGACTGAAACAATTTGCCATTTACCAAGCAATGTAATCCAAAGGAAAAACTTTGTTATCTTAACGCTCCTAAATACAGAAAGTAAATTAGCAATGCGAGTGTCTGTAGAGACAATGACATCCGCCGTAATAACATTTTCAACGATTCCAATAAAAAGAGAAGATATATAAATAAATGCTAAAAAGAGAAAGGTTGCCGGCAGGCCAGAAAATTTATTTTTATTTAGCCGGTTTTTTATAAATTTAAAAAGTAAGGCGTGTTTCTTTGCTAGTTTTTGAACATCAGGATTATTCGCAATTGCCTTTTTTATTGAACACCATATAGAAACTAAGAAAAATAAAATTTCTTTGCCATTCTTGATTATAAGCCACTTCAACACATAAAAAACGAAAATAAAAGCAGCGAACACCGCTATAAATATGCCCCCTCTTGTTGACCACAAGATAATGGTTTCCCATGCCTGCCCGAAGAAATAACCAATTAATAAAAAACTAGTTGCCCATGCAAAACCGCTAAAAATGTTCCACAAAAGAAATTTTTTTCTATCCATTTTAAACATTCCCGCAACAAAAGGAATGATTGGCCGGATGGGTCCCACAAATCTGCCTGAAAAAATGCTTCTTCCTCCGTACTTGCTAAAAAAGGACTTTCCTCCATCTAAATATTTTGATTTGAAAATTTTACTGTCATCTTTGAATATTTTTTTTGCATGACTTCCTAAATAATAGCTCAATGCATCGCCCATAATTGCGCCAATAGCGGCAAACCAAATTACATCTCCCAAATCAAAAAAACCTTTTGCCGAAACAAAACCCGCTAATATAACAAAAATAGTGCCGGGAATTGCAATACCGACAAATGCTAACGACTCTAAAAAAGATATCAGCAAAACTATCCAATATCCCAAAAGGCGAAAATGTTCAATTGTCGGCAATAAAGAGATTAAAAAGTCCATAATTCTTGTCTCGTTAAATTATTAAAAAACGCAATTTGGCGGTGTGTCTCATTGAAATTATGTCCATACAAGCATTATAAGGTTTTTTGACGATTATTCCAGAGCTCGGTTTGAGGTATCCCGATCTATAATATTTTAGGAAAATGAGATAAAAAAAACAAATATAAAAAAAAGAAGGCTGACGATTTTCCGCCAGCCCTTGTAATCAAAACTTTAGGTAGCTGTTCTCAGAAGCCGATGCGCATCCCTTGATAAGGAACAATGAAATTGATGCCCAGATCGTTGAGCTCTGCAAATTGCTCGGGAATTACAACTCCCGGCGCCGGGAGTTGTTTCACAATTGGTTTAATGTGAGCCACAACTACGTTCAAGCCATTCAGCGCATGCTCAGGATCATCAGGAGCCACTATATCAGCCAACTGATGGAATTCTGACATCATCCATGATGGAGTGAGATGACCAAAGAGTGAACTATCGGGTTGGCTGTTTTCGTAGGCACACTCCAAGAATACGCCGAGGAGCTTGCCCTCTCTAACCAGAGGAGCAACCCGCTCCCAGACAGTTTGCATCCGATCTGATTTCTCTACCAGATCAGGGCCGGTATCACCGAAGTAGAGGACGTAATAGCCGTCATGGCCGAGCAGGAATGCAGTGGATTCGTAAGGCGCACTATGACTGAGTACGTACGCCTCGACCGTCATCGATGTATTCGAGATGGCGATTTCCTCGCCGGGATCCATGATGACATAATGGTATGTTGCCAATGGGTATCCAGGACCGGCGTCACCGAAATTCGGCCATACTTCCCAGTTAAATACGTCTTTCTGAAGGTAACCGATAGTCGAGCTAATACCCAAGATGTCCTTCTTGGAATCTACCGGAGAGTCGATCACCAGTCCAGCGATATGATCAAGATGAACATGCGAGATCATGTACGCCTTGATATTCTGTAGAACGAAGCCCGGAAGGGTCAGGTCGGAATCGGTAGGGATCTTGAAATCCCAGAGATTGCCTAGATCTGCCGCCTTTTGGATGCCGACCAACAGGGTTCCGGCGTCAAATAGGACGGCCTCGTTGGTCAAACCCGTAGGCCAGATCATATAGCTGGAAATGTTGTCTTGGAAGGGTCCGCCTCCACAGCCAAGAACTACTACCGTGAAATTGGGCTCTGTGGTAGCAAATACCACTGTCGTTGCTATTAACGCAAAACACAGAAACACAAGCAAGAATTTTCGTAACATTGATGTCCTCCTTTGTGAGAACGCTTTTTTGGTTTTTAAATCTGATCAGGTCATACAGATTCACTGTAAAAGAACCGCTAATTATTTCACCTCCCATTTAAAGATTTGACCTAATGAGATCATCATAACAATTAATTAAATTTTAGTCAAGTTTTTTAACCAAGTTTGGAATTAAAACAATAGAACTCATCCCTACTTCAAAATTATCTCTGAAAATCCCGCAGTGACAGAGAAAGAACTTCTCAAGATTAGAACCTCTGAAAATACAGTTAATAAATAACAAATCACCCAAGTTTGGGCGATTTGTCTTACTCTGGCGGTGTGTCTCGGTCAAGAACTACACCAATACAAGCATTATAAGGCTTTTTTGATGATTATTCCAGAACTTGGCTTGAGGTGTCTCGGTCTATAGTATTTTTATTTTTTTCAAACCTATAATTTCCCAATCTAAGGATAATTAAGAAAACTAAATGAAGGTTTAGAAAATTATAATGTTCTCTTTGAATTAAGCAATGTCCGATACTATTTCTTAAATTATGACCAGAGGGCTCCGTTAATAAAAACCTCATTAATAATCTTAAATCATTATTAAATATTTGTTTTGCAAAATCATCGATCAAGAAAGCATTTAAATGTTTTTCTTTTGTGGTAGTCTTTCCGTCCTTTTCATCCCTTATCGTAAAGGTGGGTTTACCTAATATGTGAAAAATTTCTCTTATTATCCCTTCGATTTTCATGACCAGTGAATCTGATGCGAGAACAATATTTGAATAAGGCAGGTTTTTCTTTCTGTTTCTAAGATATTTTTTGGCACTAATTAAATATAGTTTTATCCCCGGCTCAATAAGGTCAATCCATTTTTGCGTTTTTAATAAAATTTTTCCCTTCCTGTCTTTTATTTCGTATACTTTCTTATACCAGCTATATTTTTTCAGGAAAGCTTTCGTATTCGCCCACGTTAAAATGTTTTGTTTAATTAATTTTTCTAAGATAATCTCCAAATAAACTCTGTATATAACCAAAGACATGCCGAATTGCTGCAAGATTGCGGCGAAATGTTTTTCTTCTTCGGAACAATATTCGCGTGCGATGTTCATATTTTGGTCAAAAATACTTTGATTACATATATGCTGAAATACAAACTTCTTTTCGTTTTCTTTTACTGCTTTTTCTATATCGTCAAATCTCGGAAATAAGTTTGGGCTGACTACTAAATATTTAAATACCTCTTCTGGTTGCAACTTAGATAATTTATTGACCTGTTTCTTCGCATGACTAATAACCTTAGAAAGGTTAATTTCTGTTTTAAATTCGTTAAATTGAACATTTTTTGACGATTCTTTATATCGTTTTTTCAATTCTTCAACTTTTTTAAAATCTTTTAATTTTTGATATTCTTCAATTGCATTTATTAAAGAAGATAATTCTGCAAAATTTTTTTGTGATTTATAATTATCCGCTTCAGACAAATAACTTTCTGCAATTAATTTATCCCATTTATTAGTTTTTTTATCTAAAATCACTAATTCAATTTTTTTAGCATTATTTAAATACTCTCTGGCAAAATACCAGTTTTTATTTTCGTGTAATTTTTTATAATGATTTTCGCAAACGATAACTAATTCCTCCCAAAATTTTTTGTTTTTAAAATAATTCCTATTATCAAAAGCGATTTCTATAAGATCTATTGTCAATTTTAGTTTTGAGCTACTATCCGGATTAAAATTAAAGCACAGTCTTTTTAACTCATTATTTATATCACCTTTTTTATAGTTAATGCTTTTTGATATCTGAAAAACTCTTTTGAAAGATAACAAAACATCAAGTCCGTAGTGATTATTGGGATTTTTTTTGTCCGCTTCTTCATATTTTTTAATTAACTTTAGGTAAGCATCTAATGCAATCCTGGCTTTTTTATAATCTCCTTTAGACAACCAAAGAAAATCAGCATATCTTGCTTTTAATACAATACTTTTTGTTTTCCTAAGAGCTTTTTCTGCTTCCTTGAAACCACTTTCAGTAAAAGTAGAATTATCGGGATACTTCCAAGGTTTTCCGTCTTTTGTCGTCCCGGACATCATTTCTTTTAATATATTATCAGTAATTACAAAATTTAATATATCCATCATCCATTGCATTTTTTGGGCACTCTTCTTATTCTCTAATTCTTTAAAATATAAATCTCTGACCTTTTGATATTCATTAGCAACTTCATGCAGATATTTAGATTTTTCTGCAACACTATCAATATTTTTAAGAATCTTTTCAATTTGTTTTTTTATAGATATTTTATTCTTCATTTCTTTAAAAATTAAAGAAGAATTCTATATAGTTCTTTTTGACATTTTTATGCCCAAGAACGGCTCTTGACCAGGAGTAAATCTATACGCAATTTCCTTCTCGGGTGGCAAAGAATAATTTTCAACCAAAATAAATTCGTATGTGAATAAATTGTAGAACTGTATCACGCCAACAATATTTCCTTTCTGGTTCTCTATCCGGATATTATAACTATTACTTGCAAAACGCATATTTTTTGTTTCTTGTCCATCCCAAAATGATTTTTGAGACATACAACCAGGTAATATCTTGCCATCATATCGCACGAAATCTCTTGCCTTACCCCATTCAGGCTTCGATGTTTCCACAACACTCATATAATAAGTGGCAAAATTGAAAAGAATTTTGACAAACGCTCTTTTCCTGACTTTATCAATTGTACCTTGGATTATTGCGTGCAATTCTACTTTCCCCTTGGCATCCACATTTTTCAGAAAAGGAGGTTGTCCCAAAATTTCTTTTTCCTTATACGGTATATTATAGTTTTTTAATTCTTGAATAACTGCGTCGTATTCTTCTCTCGATGACGCCATTACCCTCATCTGTCGACCGCCTGAAGTGGTAGGGCCGTACTTTTTATCTGTAATTGATATACTCTTTATCTCTTCAATAGAATACTTTTCCCATTTGTTATTTTTAATGTTACGTATCCAAAATTGAGATACTAACGGCAATGATTCGCCAGTAATCGGATCGTATCCGCCCAAGATAGCACCACCGTATTCTCCAGCTTCTTCGGTTTCATCAAGTTCAAACCGTAAACTTTTTGGAAATCGTTTCTCTCTTGAAACTATACCCTTCTTATAACGCGTAACGCCTTCAAGAGTGTCTCGGGCAAGCTTTTGATCTAGTTCTTTTTTGAAATAATCATTGCACTCGTCGCAAACGCAGTGTAGTGTCGGAGTTTTGGAACCAAATTTTCCAAAGCTTTGTGGTATAACATGCTCTTTACCCTTAAAACTTGTTTCATTTTCATTTTTACCGCAATAAATACAAATCATTTATTTTTCTTCACTAATTTTAACAAATCTTCTTCTCTTTCATATCCTCTCAATCTTCCTGTCAAAATACCAAGTCTGTGGTTAATTCCTTTGCTCATTAACCGCCAATTGGTATTTTTTAGGATTTTGTTAATAAGTTTTCTTAGCTGGTTCCTACTATCATACTCTTCTCTTTCTGGTTTTTCATCTCTTACGCTAAAACTTACAATAACATCCTTAGCTATCTCCGGATCATTGAACTTTAACTTAATGTATCCGTTCTTTTTTAATTGAGAGGTTAAAAGTTTCTCAAGATCGTTAATCTTTAGCTTTTTGATTTTAGAAACAGCTTTATAAGCTTCTTTGTTCTCCTCTCTGTCTTTGATTTTTTCCATAAGTTCTCTAAAGTTTGTTATCCATGAAATATATTTTCCTCCTTCTTCGTCTGATAAACAATATTTCCTGCGATCTGATTCAAAATTAGGATCAACTTTTTCAGATTTTCTATTTAAATCCAATGTATCTTTTTCTTTATAACCACATTCTGGACAAGTATAAATAGTAGTTATTTTATTAGTTTCTTTTTTATGGCTTCTATTCATTTCGGTCTTACACTTAGGACATAAAAGGGGTTTTGGCTTCCATTCTTCTCCATTATCAAAAAATGCTCGTCGAGGCAGGCATCTATTTGGGCAATCATACATAAAAAGAACTCTGTCTTCTTTGTCGAGCCAACCATCATGAAGATCTCTAAAATTAGGAATTAAATCGCTTCCACAGATTAAACACTCAGCTTTTGGCGGTACTGCTGAAGCCAATAGGTCATCTTTAGCTTGATCACGCCTCGTCCAATCACGAATAGTTTCTGCTTTCTTTTTATAGCGCTCGCCTTTAACAAAATGAAGAATTGTGGGAATTAGTACTTTTATTGAAAATTCTCTTTTAATTTTTGCTTTACCAGAATTTTTGTCTTTGATTGAAGGCGAATCGTCAATACTCTTCTTATCTTCCCAGTATTTACATTCTTCAATAGTGAAACGGTCATAAAGATCGCTGTAATATTTATCTGGTTTGAGATGAAGATATTGTTTCACTTTTTGAATTTTTCCATTAACCAAAAAATGCCTTTTTTCTTGATTGATTGATTATTGTAAAAACATAAACTGTCACCAATTATATGTGGTTTGATTTCAAATGCTTTATGTTTTAACTTCTCAACTGATCGATTTCCGCAAAAATAATGCAAAATAATTCTTATTTTAAAAGAATAGTATTCTTTTTTAATTTTTGTTTTAGTATTTCTCTCTTTTGTATTTTTATAAATCTCTCCGCAAAGAAAGTTTTGAAATTATATTTATCATTTTTCATACTTTAATTATGTCTTTACATGAAATTCTTTATTTTCTTACTAATGTTCTAAAAATTTCTTCTGCGCTATATATAAAATTGCATTTACCTGTTGTTCGTAGAATTTTTTAAGATTATCAGGTTCATCAAAAACATCAACCCATGTCAAATTATGTCCGGTAGTATTGCGTAGTTTACTAGTCACAGTAAATGCAGTATGCAAACCGTTTCCACCAATAGATCGAAGTATTTCCTCTAATGTACTGGCTGTCGTCGAGATTCTAGTAGTAGTAAATTCTGTCTTGAATGCTGAAGTCTTAAAAACATCGCCGAGAGTCTCACATTTATCTCTTCTGTTATCTTTATTAGGATATAAATGTTTTAATAATGATTCAAAGATTAAACTACCCTTAAATAAATAAGTTAAGGCTGGTTCAATAGAGCCACCTTCGGTGCTTCTCAACAATAAGGCAAGGTATATATCTTTAAACTCTAAGAGATAAGAATAAAGTGCGGTTATTATGGAATGATTTTCTTTTTGGATAACCAAAAACTTTACAAAATTATTTACAAAGCTATCTATGTCTATGCTGTTAAGGCCAGAGATTGCATTAAAACGATTCAATTGATCTAAAACTTCATTTCTTAATTCTTCTGTTATTCCCTTTGCCGCTTGATTTCCTTCGTGATTAAGGGTTATGAATTGACTTGCCGGTGTATTAATCCAGTTTTTAGGAAGCGCTCTTATGTCTTCCGAAATCGCCGCATCCATATAAAAAACCGCTTTTTCATAATTTTTTAAGTCGAAAGCGGTCCAGGCTAAAAAATAAAAGGGTGTTCCTTTATGAATTTTCTCGTATTTTATTTGATCATCGTCTCTAAGAATCTTTAGAAATGTTTCGTAATCTTGGAATCTTTCAAACGGTCTATCGGCCACATTAATTGTATTCCCCGGACAAAATGCTTCAAAAAACCTGTTACCATCATCTATGCTATTGATTGTAAGTTGTCTAAAAACTAATCTTGCTTGTGAGATTTTTTCGTTTGTATAGAAAGTGAGCCTTTTCATAATTTTGTAAATTTCATTCTAAAAATATTTTTTGGCTTTTAATTTTCTAAACATTCTATCAAAATCGGCTTTATTAACAATTATTTGAGATAACAAAGATTGAATTGGTAGATTGTAACTATTTGGGTGTTTGCCTTTTGTTAGAATAAACACATCTATTTTGGGTTTTAATTTTTCAATCTGTTTTAGTTGTTTTTCTAGAAGCTCTTTATTAATATTTGTATCGCTTATTATTACAATATCATAGGTAATCTTATTGCTAACTTTAAAATCTCGTCTTTCTTTGGTCTCTCCAATTTTTAATGAAACTTTTTTATTCCTAATATTTTTAATCAAATTGGAATATTTTTTAGCTAGATTAAACAATTCTCTTCTTTTCCAGCCTAAATCCATTTTTAAATCTAGTAAAGCAATTATTTTGTCGTCTTTTATGATAACTAAGTCGGGATAAATATTTCTTCCCTTTATTCCTTCAATTTTTAAAGGTTGATCTATGTATATTTGATCACATTCAATATTTTGAGTTAAATAATGAGCAAATAAATCTTCTATGATCGAACTAATCGAATGAGATCTACCTCTAAATATTTTATTATTAGCAAATTTAGTTCTTCGGGCGTCTCTATACGTATTAATGACATGCTTAATTAAGTCTTTTTCAGCTTTAATTTTCATATTGATAAGTCAAACAAATATTCTTTACAGGACATTTTTCACACAGCGGTTTCCTTTTGCAAATTGCTCGACCAAAATGCCAAAAAATTCTATCAATTTCTCCTGGAGAATAGCATGTTTGTTCAGAAATAGTGATTATTAAATTCCTCAAAAATAAATAATTTTCATTATTATTAGGATTAGTGCCAAAATTTAAATCACCATATCCATATAAAATTAAACCTGTTCTTACTAAAACATCTACTACATGAAAATCATTAGCAGAATATTCTTTTAGAAAACAACTTAAAGCTAAATCTCTTACCTTAAAACTAACTCCCCTTATTTTCAAAAAATCATCGTTTAGAAAATTATTTCTATAATCTTCCCTAGCTTCTTTAAAATACTTATCCCACTTTCCTTGATATTTGCTAAATAGCAATTTTTTAAAACTTAATACTGTTTCTGTCCCCTGATTTTGAAAACGATAACCTGAATCTTTCAAAACTTTTCTAATATTTCCTTTATTTAAATCGCTAAACTTTTTAACCTTATTATTGAAAGCATTATATAGTTTTCCGCCAACTTCTCCCTTATTAGCTCTTAATAATAAACTGGTGATGAAAACCTTAAACTTCTCAATATTATCAAGAGAATTATTTAGTTTTAATTCTTTTAAATAATTTAATCTCCATTGTTCTATAGTTTGTGTCGCAGTTTTTCCTAATGCTGGGTGGATATAATCACCAATAAAAGAAGCTTTTACCGGTAAAATTTTCCTCATTAACGAATTTATATCTGGTAATTTAATTTGCATAATCTAAATTTTAAAAAATCACTAATTCATTCAGCATATCAGCTTCTTCGTCTTTCCAAGTTCCAGACCAAGTAATTTTAAACTTCCTGCTAATTTTTTCTGCATTCTTACTGTAAATCGTTATTTTAATTTGATATTTTCCCGGAATTAAACAATCCCATTGTGCGTAAAATCGTTCTGAAAGCTCGAAGAAAAATTTGTTTTTCTTGTTTTCTTCTTCAGTTATGGCTCTATACACAGACTTTTGTTCATAATTCGGATGATGGATTAGACCTATATCACAAAAAAGTTCTCTACCTGGCTGTATAGTAAAATATTTTTCATTTTGAGTACCAGACCATTTAAGTGAAACTGGCGAAAATCCAGCAAATTTTCTAAGTTCACCCGCACTATTTTCCTTCCAAATTTTTTCAAGCACAGCTTCGCATTGCTCAGCTTGAGTTTTACCTTTGTTTACAACTTTAAACCTAAAATAATAAACAGGAAGACTCACACCTGCTCTCTTCTTTTCTGTAATATGACAGTATGGAGGTGTGTGGAAAAACTTAAAAGCTAATTTTGCGGAATAAAATCTATGTTTCCATTTTTCAATGACATAAGGCGCTAAAAAGGCAACGCTCGCTAACAGAAACGTTGTTCCAATCGAAACCCATTCGCTAATAAGATTAATGCGTCTATCCATTTGTATATCTTGCATATTTTATTTCTTATTAAAATTTTCTATAATTCTAATCTCTCCTGCATAAGTCCGTAGAGTTTATACACCATTTGGTCAATTTATTTTTGGATATTGCCTTCTCTTTTGTTTTTTTGAGTTTTGCTTTTAAATCTGACATTGTGCGTAGGGGGAATTTTCCCGAGTTTTCTCTTAGAAATGTCTAAATAGGAAGGTTTTTTATCTGATTCCCAAAACTTTTTAATTGGATGATTAACTTTTGCCATAATTTTATTTTTTCTACTTTATTTATTTTAATTTTTTAGCAATTTTTTTGTTTTTGGTTCTTGTATCTAGTATTTCAAACATTCTCAGTATATTGGCACTTTGGATAATTTGAACAGCCTAAAAATTTTCCATACTTCCCCGTTTTACCAATTAAATTACCTCCGCAATCGGGACAAACTTTAGGCTTATCTTTAATCACCTCTGTTTTTTTATTACCCTTCTCCGCCATTCTTATGTATTTTACCAATTTAAAGCTATCTATTAATTCGATAGGTTTGTCTTCGACAAATTTTTCTGCGTCCAGCGTAAATTTGTTCGTGGTAATAAAATATCCTTTTCCATTAGCCAAATGATCAGCAAGAGAACCGTAAAAATCCCGGACAGCTCCAACGGTCACTTCGGAAGTAATAAACTTTTTGCATTGAATGTAATTCGTTATTCCGTCTTTTTCGGCAATTACATCAATGCCTCCGTCATGAGACCCGCCCGTAACTTCTATTCTATAACCAAGCTTTGAAAATAAACCTGCAATATAATTTTCAAATTCCCATGGCTTCATTCTTCGTAACCATTGCAAAAGTTCATTATTAGAACGCCATGTTTCTCCTTTTTTAAATTTCCGGCGAATGCGCCAGTGATCTATTTTTAAATCAAACAAATAAAAAAACAACCTGATTGCAATGATGGCCAACAAAATTACCCAAATGGGCCAAAATTTCCACAAAATTGGCAATGCGTTTTTAATCATTTCCCAAAGATCAATTTTCATAAATTTATTATTTTGGTTTTTTGGTTGATCAAATTAATTTTCATAAAAATATTTGTATCTTTCATAAATTTATTGTTGATTTAAGATTTTCAATCATGCCTCTTTTTGATTTTCGCTTATAATTTCTTTAAGGCTCCAAAACACATTGCTTCCTTTCTCAATAAGTATATTTATTAGGCCTGCTACTTTTTGTTTTGTCTCTCTTTTTCCATTTTTATAAACGATACTTAAAGCGTCTTTAATCTCTGTCTGATACAAAAGTGGTGCACGACGATTCTGATTTAGATTGTTTTTAGAATCAAGCAAATAATTTGAAATGATTTCTAGTGTTTTGTCTCCATTCTTTTCCGCAAAAATCGGTAATCTCTTTATAAGACCGTAATCCCAATCAATGTTGCCATCGGATTTTTTTAGCGTCTCTGCCATTTTTTCGATCACGATACTATCAGCCAAAATTTCTTTATCAGGATTTATCCAAAAACCAAAACCAGATAAAGCCTTGGGTTCCGAAACATTCTTCAATGCCCAATCCCAAAACTTGATAAGTTTTTCTTTTCTTACTTTGTTTTCTGATAACCATTGGTCACTGGCTTGATCTCGTGTTAAACAACTGCGACCAATGAAAGATATAAATTCCTGATGTCTTTTTACATTTGGCGTACTCCAAAACTGCACAAACAATGGGTCCTTAATGTCTAATCCAAGATGAGCAAAGGCAAGTGCGATATGGATCGCTAAAGACTCATCAAGTCCTTTTGAATATTTCCTTTGTGTGTAATCTTTAGGATCGAGCGTGATTGCGTAACTATAATAATCTTTGAGTTCAACAAATAACTTGTCGTATAGAGTATTTGACAAATACCCCTCCCAAGTCGCTAAGTAAATATCTTTTTTCTTTGGATCGTCCTTCGAAAAAATCTCCGAAAATAGGCTGATTACAAATTCTTTGTCGCGGAAATAAAATGTTGCTAAATATCTGCCGATAACGAACTGGACCGCAAGAGAATCATCTAAGAGAACCTTTTTATAGATTTCTTTCATATCCTCGGCTAATTTTTTTCCGTCATTTTCAGTAAATATGACAAATGCCTCGTACGCTCGTCCTCGAATAGAATTGATAGCCACACTATAAGGATCACCATATTTCGGATCTTCGTCTTCTTTTGATGGACTATCTTTGATTGTAAATAGATAAGATATTAGGTTTTTAATTTCTTCTCTGTGTGCTTTATGTACGGATCCTTTAATTTCTTTATTTTCTAAGACATTAAGCAATGTGTCTGTAATTACTTTATGGACTTCTATCCAATCAGCTGACCAAGATTTGTCATCCTTTCTCTTGAAAGGCGTCTTCTCGCCGCTGTCTTTTATGATTCTAAACAATCCAAAAATCTGACCAATCTGCACCAAGTCCAATGATTGCTCGCTACGAATCATTTCTTCAATGCCACGCAAAAGCGAATACATGTAATGCGGATGAATAGCGTCTCTATCAAAGAAGCTGTTAATATTATTTAGATATTCACTTGTTCGTTTTTTAATATTTTCCTTTAGGGCATCACCAAGACCTTCAACGCCTCGAGGGTTCAAAAAGTCATCGTTTTTGAATTGCCCATTAAGCTTTTCTGGTGTCCATTCGAATTTTAGATTTTCAATGATTCGTGCAATTGTGTGGTCACCAAGGTTTACTGGGGATCTATGAGAAACAAAGCCGGACTGCACTCTACCGATTGATGGTTCTGGTTCGTATTTTTCATCGCATTTACTACCAAAAGCCTTCTCACATTTTTGAGGATCGCCATCTTTTAGATAATTGCAGATACTTGATAAAATTTCCCAACCAGTTCGTTTATGCCAATTTTGGTCCTGGTTCTGTTCTGCTTTTTCCGAAAAATACTGCAAAACCTTTGCAACATAAGCTCGCTGATCAGCGTTAGACAGATAAGGAAAGGCAATTTTAAGAGTTTTTTTGTATTCAGCCCCGCCCTCTATTTCGTAATAATTTTTAACCTCAAATAATTTAAAAAGGGCACTTTTTAATTCTTCTTTAAATACTTCCGGACATTGTGCTAGAGCAAACAACCTTAATCGCCACATTGAACGACACGAGGGCAATTTGTTGATATATTTAAATAACCTTCTTGCCTCATTATCATCACCGCACTTTTTACCGATGGTTCTTTCAATTAACTTCTTGGTTGTCGCGGTAAGATTTTTTATATCTTCACGATAGGAAGAGCTTCTCTGGTTTTCAATTTCAAGTGAGAAAAAATCAACATCAAACAGAGAAAATAAATCCATATACTCAAACACTTTTGTTTCATCGGGTTTAGCCAATTTTACTATTTCTGCCATTATGCCAGCGGTGACCTTTAGTGCTTCCTTTTTGTGTGAATCTTGGATATCCGCCAAAGCTTCAAAAATACCTGATGCATCAATATCGCTGACATAGAAAGGATCATCCATGCTAAAACTGGTTCCTTCTTCTGAAATTTCCGCTTTGCTTTTAACAATAAGAATAGCCTGTGCTAATTCTAAAATTGCATCGCTTTCTTTGCCTTCAACCAATCTCTTTACGATTTTTTCAAAATCATAGCCGGACTTACGAAAGGCTCGCATTAAATAAACCCACTTCTCGTCTCGTATCTTTGCTGTAAGCGTTCTAACTTGCTCTACCGGAAGGGCCGTTATTATCCATAAAAATCTGTCAACAACTTCAGGATTAAAGTTCGTCTCAGAGATTTTTACAGAATCAATAATCTTGGCTATCTCTGCCGACTCTTTTTCTGCCATTCTCATCAAATATTCAAGCTCTGGCATTCGATAAGAATATTTTGTCTGATCGTCGACCGGCTTCTTTAGGACAACTAAAAAACCTTTTGTCCAAAGCCAATGCAACCAATTTTCGTCTACCTTTGAAAAGAAATACATCCTTGAGTCGTAACTATTGTTTAGGAAAACTTTAATTAGTTCTTTATCTCTTTTATTGTCCCTTATACATTTATCAATTCTTTGGTGTATTTCGATTGCTGTAGTAATTAATAATTTTAGATATTCCTTATAGAGCCTAACCGCTTTAAAGTATTTGTCTTGATCTAACTCATTCGCTTTAATTACAAGGCTTTCGTTAATTGAGTAAATCTGTTCATCTAAATTAGTTGTTATGCCAGAAAAATGGTGAGTCAGATCTGAAAACAGAGAATACAAATTGCTTAGATATTCTTTATATTTTTCAACTTCTTTTTTTGTGAGGGATTTTTTTAGAAACTCTGCCAAAATTTTTTTTAGAGCTTTGGTTTCATTCTTTTGCAATACATAAAAAATTTCACGAAAAGAATTTGCTGATTGAGACATCCAATCAAGATTTTCATTTCTACTTCTCTCGTTTAAGGCATAGATACCACCAGAATATATCTCAGAATATTTCTTATACAAAGTACCAGTACTTTTAATTAAATCCAGTTTTGTTATTAATTCCCGATCAATCAAATCAGATATTTCAACATTCCTAGTGGAAGTTGGACTATTTTCTGGAGGAGTTGTTTTATCAGAAAAATTTGTAGTCATAATAATTACGATTTTCGAATTATTTCTTTTTCATCTTCGGTAAGACTATAAAGTTTATACACCAGTTCGTCTATTTGATGCTCCAAGTCATGAACTTTCGCTTGTTCCTTTTTGTCGTTTTGATAATTGTCTAATGTGACAATTGGGGGTATTTTTTCCGAAATACTTATCAAATCTTTTTGATCTTTATCGCTTAACTCTGGAATCGGCAGATTATTAATCATGTCCTTTGTAAAGCTTGTGCCTTGATTATAACTTGAGGCAGGGTATTTTTCTTTAATATAGAAAAACGCCAACCTACTATTAATAATAGTAAGTATAAATTTTAATTTATTAATATTCCTGTCGGTAATTATTAAAGTGGTTTTGCCAGGAATAACCGTCCCGTCTTCATCCAAACATCCATCAAGCAAATTTAGTCCTTTGATAATAATTTTGGGCTCTAATGATTTAGCCCCGTAAGAATTCTGGAATAGGTTCAAAAAATCTTTCCTATCTACTACGGGATATAAATACTTGTGCTTTAAATAAGTCATCTCTCTTTCGCCCCATTTTGAATAAAACTTACCGATAGTTCCCGTGTTAATTATCTTGAGATATTTTTTCTCATTGAACTGATCATTTTTAAGACTTTTGACGAGTGGCGCTAGTTTATAAGCATCAGATGTTGCACAAGCGTTTTCACACTTACAATAATCAAACAACCTACTTTTTGATACACCAATTCTTGATATTAGATCAAGATTGTCGGAAAATAAACCATCAAAAACAAAAGGTGTGGGCAGTGACTTTTTACTCACCTCTCTTTTTAGAATAAATTCACCATTTTCAAAATTAACTATCTTAATATCATTACTTTTTCTATTTGCGAAAAAAGATATTATTGAGTCAACTTTTGCGTCATCAAATATTTTTCTACCGGCCCTTAATATAGAAAAAATATTATCAATCGTTCCTTTTCTGAACTCATTTCCAAATGGCTTCGATATCCATTTATCAGGCGTAATGAATGTCAGGGTTCCGTTTCGATTCATTTCTTTAAATCCAAGTTCAAAAAAGGCGATATAAATATCCCAATTTCCCTTAGTCCATTTATACGTTTTCTGTATCGCTTGGCGTATGTCTCCTTGCCCATTTTTGACCATAGATTCTGAATCGATGTATGGTGGATTTGCGATCACAATATCAAATCCATTCTTATCCTCAAACACATCAGCAAAGTTAAGCTTCCAGAGAAAGAATGGCTTGGTGTTTGATCGCCTGAATTCCTCAAGTTTTTTGAGAGCGGAAGTCTTGCCCTGTTCTTTGAGCGTTGCTTCAATAAGCTCCCATTCCAGCTGTTCAATCTGCTTTTTGATATTGTCCTTCTTGCTTTTTTGAGTCGTTTCAAAAAATTCCCTATGCAGACACTTTAAATCCTCACCTAAAGATTTAGTTCTAGACTTCTGATATAAACCCAATTCGTTTTGTTGCTTGACAAATTCTAAGCTTTCCAGCTCATTGCTTAATATCGCCTTTTGATTTCCTAAAATTATTAAATTATTTTCTAAGGTTAATAATTCGGGTGGTTTTTCTATTTTTTTATTTTTCATCCATCGTGGATTTTTCTCATAGAATTTTAGTCGTTGACTGTCATTTTCTCTAATAAGAATATCAATCTGGTCAATTTTATGTATTACTTCTTGTTTTGAGGTTTTCGACAATAATTTCTCATCAAAGAGCTTAATACCCTCGAATTCTTCGAGCAAGCTATTACCCTGCATGATTTTATAATCCAAGTTCGGCAATGGCTTGATCTGTTTGATATTATTCTCGTCAACTACCAACGAGAGCCACAAACGAAGTTTCGCTATTTCTACTGCTCCCGGATCAATATCCACGCCATAAAGAGAATTCTGAATACAGTCACGCTTGAATGTATATAAAGTCCGATTTTTATCTTTAAGATAGATTGACAGCACCATGCGAGATTTGACAATGGCGTTCATCATACCGACCGGAAAAGCTCCGGAACCAATAGCTGGATCACAAACCTTGATCGTGGCGAGTTTGTTGTCAATCTCATTAGCAAATGTTTTGATTGTCTCTGGAAATAGTCTCTTGTAATTGCCACCATACTCTGGATTGTCTTCTTTCGTTATTGATATGGCTTCGTGTTCAGCGACATTCTCTCCAAACTTAATTAGCTTATCTAAATCTTCTTTGGAAACCTTGCTTTCGAGTTCGGTGGCTAAATAATTCGTCAAACTCTGTTCGCACATGTAATGGACGATCTCACGTGGTGTGTAGTAAGTACCTTTAGATTTGCGATCTTTGACTTCTAGTAGATTTTCAAATACCTTGCCAAGCATTTCCGGATCAATGGCAACTTCTTTTTCCAACGGTTCGTCTTCTTTAACTGTAAAATTGTAACGATCAAAAATATCCAAAATGCCGTTACCGATATCACCAGTTTTTAAATTTTTACGATTATTTGAAAATAAATCATTAGGAATATTTATCATTGTATTGACCCAATCGTAATTGTTGATTGGATCAAAAAGACCGCCATTCAAAAATGGAATTTTTGACTGGAAGTGATCATTCCAATGATCTATATCTGATCGGTCTCGAGCAAGCGCATCGTAAAAAAGCGGTTCCAATATGTCATTGAAGAAGTTTTTATAAGTAATAATCTTTGCGTCAAATAAATCACGCAAAAACTGTTTCGAACCAGTTCCCCACATGGCGCCTTTCTTAACACCGAACCACCCTTTTTTCTGTAAGAAATATAAAAAGACAATTTGGCCTAAAAGTTTTTTAGCAAAATCAACGGTATCAATATTTTTTTCTTTAAAGTCTTGCCTGATTTTTTTGTTTTTTTGAACAATCCCATCAAGCGATCCTTTAATATTTAAGAAAAGTGTACGATATTTTTCAAAAAATTCTTTAGTAACTTTTTCAATATCGAAAGCATCCTCAAGTTGTTTGAGAGTTGGATTAATCTTGTCGTCTTCCAAAATCGGGACCAACTGACCCTGGGCAGTATGACTGCTTTCATGAATTCCCACCAAGAAAGAATAGCGCCGAGCTGGCGTTAATTCTTCCTTGGCCCTTACCCGACCAGTCTGTGTCTTATCAAGTTTGTATTCCATCTTAACCAAAGAAAAACGCCAGTCTTTATTGTCAGGAGAGACAAAAGCTACTAAAGCTGCGTCCTTTAACTTACCGCCCCGGCTTCCGTTAAGATACCATGCAATAAAATTTCTCTGCATTGTTCTGGCGTGCTCAAGGGAGGATTCTTTTTTTAGCTGAACTATTAAAATATCAATTTGCTTATCTTCTGGATCTTGGTATTTGCCTACCCGTTCAAGGGTCTTAATATAAGAATCAAAAGCATCTGGAATGAAATTTCCTCGGTAAATAAATGGGGCCTCTTCAATATGATTAAGAAGATTTCTAATAAAATATACAAAGCGACCCTTGTCGAAATGGTTTTGAAGGGTTTCTTTAATTAATTGTCTTGCAGAATCTTTATTCATGATTTAGGGTGTGGATAACTTCTTGTGAAAACTATTGACAAATAGTTAGGGTATGCTATTATTAGACCAATGAAGAGGGACTAGGGCTTTCCTGGGCCCTCTTTTGTTTTATGGAAAAATCTTTAAACCATAATTCAAATATTCTCCGCTTTTACTGTGAAATTTTGTTTTGATTATTTCAAAAGCTTTATTTTCTCTTTTTTTATATAACACAGATATGCCAACAGGGTAAGCAACCAAATCCGCTATTTGCTGTCCTACTATATTTTGGGTTTTTTGATTAAAGGATAAATCTATAAATTTTGATTGAATTTCCTCTTTTTTAAATAATTTATGGTCGTTTAATCTAAAATTTTCATAAACCTTAGCGAGTTTTCTGTCATTGTGTGTTTCTCTTGATTCAATTCTAAAAATCAACTTGTCGTCGGTTCTTCCAAGAAACATAACCGAACGCTCAAGTATAAATTGCAAACAAAGATTATAGGGATTGTCTGGTTCGTGATATTGTTCTTTTAAATTTAACTTATTAATAGCAGCCGTAATAATTTTAAAATCAAGCGATTTTATTAAATTGTCTAAATCATCATAGAAATTTTCTCTTTTTTTCCTGTCAACCAAACAAGAAAAATCACCTTTTTGTTTCCTAATGTCGTAAGAACGAAATATAATGTCTATTTTGCCAAAATATTTAATTTTTAGTTTATTAATATTTGGTTCCACCACATTAGAATAATAATCTATATCAAAAATACAACCGGCTAAAACAAACATAGGATAAGATTTATCTATTTTATCTAAGCTATGGTCCCCGGACTCATCTAAAAACATTATCTTCGTCATAGATTTATATCTTAGTTTTCAAAAAATATTCGGATAAAATTACTTCTCTTGGACCTGAAGTTTGAGCAGCACTTTCTGCAAAATGTTCTTTTAAAAATTCGGCTGGAATATTTTTCTGTAAAACTGCTAAGACCTTTAGAGAACTAACTTCTCCTTTCATCTCCCGGGTTAATTCTTGAAGCGCTCTTTTAGTGGTTTGTTTTGGTAAGGATCCTTCAGCCAATTCTTTCATTACTTTTTTAAGATAAAGCTCTTGGTCTTCGGTAAACTGTCTTAAATCTCTTTCTATGGCCTTCAATATTCTTAACACTTGGGTGGCACTGTCTCTGCCTCCTCTTTTTTTGGTTTCCGGCATATCTTCAATTGTGGCAAATAAAAATGCTTGCTTATTTTCTTCTAATAAAGCATTAAAGTCTTCACCCAACTTTTCGCGTTTTGTGTTGGTGTCTGACTCTAAAAGCTTAGCTGTAGTGAGAAAATCTAATTCTTGGGAATCTTTCTTTACGGCTAAGAAGAATTTCTGAAGTTTTCCTTTGCGAAAATATGTTAATAATGAATTAGTTATTTTTTGATCTTTTTTTGCAGTGCGCGCTTTCTTTGGCAAATACTTTACTTTGGCGAATAAATCAGGATCATCATCGCGAATATTTCTAATGATCTGTAAATATTTGAGTTCACTCTCGTCTTCTTCGTCTTCTCCGGTAATTGTTTTTTTAGATGTTAAGCGACTGAACAATTCATGAGACTCAACTGTTTCGCTCTCAGTGAGTAGCTTAGCATCAGCCCCTAAAAGTGTTATAAAAGCATGGATTTTTGCCACAGCGGCTTCTTTAAGTTTTATTTGATCGTTTGCCTGCCGGGTTGGAAAAAAATTAAAAGTATAAATTTCATCAAAACTGGTATCTACGCGATTAATGCGCCCAACTCTCTGCATCAATCTAGTCGGATTCCATGGAATATCATAATTAAGCACTATATTTGAACTATGTAAATTAACACCTTCTGACAAGACTTCGGTTGAGATAAGAATCCTATAATCATTTTTAGGAAAACGCGCTCTGGCATCAAAATTTTCTATAACTTTTTCTCGCGTAATAGCATTTGAAGATCCTGTGAAAGATAATACTTGGTTAGAAAATTTGTTATTTAAATTTTTAGCAAGATAATTTACTGTTTCTTTTGATTCACTAAAAATAATTAATTTATTTTCCTTTAAAAGCTTGCGGGAAGAAAGAAGATTAACAAGTTTAATTAATTTTGGATCATGGTTAATGCCATTCCATAAGTTTCTAACTTCTTTTAAAAGGCTTAAATCGTATTCTAAATCTTGCTTAAATTCTTTTTTAAAATCTTTAGCAAGATAAGGCTTTGCTTTCTTTTCATCTATTAATTTCTGAATTGCTTCATCGTTGTCATTTTCAATAAATTCGAAAATCTTATTAATGTACTTTTTGCTCATATAAACATGTCCTCTTTCAAATTCTTTCAAAAAAGTTTCGTAAGTTGCAATAAATCGATTAATAGTATTTCTGAAAGCATAGAAGCTACTTTCTAAGCGCTTTATAAAAAGAATTTTCATAAATCGCCCCATGTTTCTCTGCGATAACTCCTCTGGTTGAGTAATTTTTTCTCTATAGTACTCAGGAAGTAGTGGGGTATAACGTGCATATTTAAGTTTTGTGGCAATAATTTCTATGGTTTTATTAAATACAATGTCTTCTTCTTTATCAAGTTCATAAAATATTGGCTCGGGTTTAGCTACTCTTGGAAATTTGAGTCCTTGTTTTTTTAGGTCTTTGCCAAAATAATTTTCAATTTCTTTTCTTGTTCTTCTGACCATTAAATGTTTAAGTACTTTATCTCTAATTTCTGTTGCGTTTTCTTTTGTTGTTCTAATATACTCGCCGTGATCTCTTTTTCTATCTAAAATCTTAATTCTTTTTTCAAGTTTAGAAAAAAATAACTCTAAGTCTGGTAATCCTGGAATAGTGCTTTTTCGCGCTTTTTGGAAAAGCTTGATTTGGCTCAATATGTCTTTGGGTGAATTATTAAAAGGGGTAGCCGTTACCAAAATAACTCTTTTCCCTCTGCAAATTTGAGCAAGTTTTTCGTAAGTAATATTTGTTTCGGTTCTAAATCGATGTGCTTCGTCAATGAAGATGTTTTTATATTTATCTGTTCCTCTTTTAATAAGTTTGTCTAACTTTCCCAATGACTCAAAATCAGCCGCTACTCTGAAATCAGAGAAAACATTCCGCCAAGAACCGGGGTTGTTCTTGTCTAAAAGCGCTGGCGGAGCAACAACTAAGGTTCTACCATCTAATTGATTGGCCAGCATAGCCGAAATATATGTTTTTCCAAGTCCCACAACATCAGATATAAAAACACCGCCATATCCTTCTAAAATCTTCTTAGCATTTAAAACTGCTTGTTCCTGATATTCTAATTTCTTAAATTCAACTGGCACATATTTAAAAATAACTTCATCAGTTCGACTTATATCGTCTTTAAAGTATTCATAGAGAAATTTAAGATATAACTGGTAAGGCGTAATAGTGTTATTGAGCCAGGTTTTTGTCTTAATTGTATCGATATATTTTTCTTTTACATCAACTGCATCTTTCCAAAGTTCGTTAAATTTCTTCAGAGCAAATTCATAATCTGAGCGCTTTTTGAGTTCTATATTAAATTCTAAATTGTCTATAAGTCCTGATCGAGTAAAATTGCTTGAGCCAGTAATAACTCTCCCTTTATCGCGATCATCCTGCGCAAAAGTCATAATATAAAGTTTGGCGTGGATATTCTCTGAAGGATAAGCTTTTATCTGAAGTTTTCCATTTTTGAGCCATTCTACGAATTTGACAACTCCTTCTTCAACTTGCTTATGGTCTTCACAATTATCCATTTCAGATACAATCTGTTCTGAAAGTTTTTGTTTAACCTCGGCATGTGAAAATTGTAATGTAACTTGTTTTTCTGCATTAGATGTTTCTATCATATCCAGCGTTTGTTTGTTTGTGCTAATACCTATTAAAATTCTAATTTTCTCTGTCTTTTCTAAAGATTTATAAACAGCATAAAAACCACTGGTATAAAAATAGCCAACTAAAACATCAAAGAAGCGAGTATCTTTAATAAGAACATTAAAGCGATCTCGCAGGTTTCTATTCTTTTCGTTAGTAATGAATGTTAAGTCTGTGTTCATAAAATTTGTTTCACTTTTTTAACAATTTTAATATATCTTCTTTCTTATATCTCCTGTCTCTTCTGGTTCCAAAACGGATGGCTTTTAGAAAACCTTTATTATCCCAATTCCTTAGGGTGTTGGGATGAACATTCAAGAGTTCGCACGCCTGTTTCATTGTTAATATTTGCGGTAATTTGTTTTTATTCATAAATCAAAATATAATTGAAGCATATCTTACTATTAGTTTACAATGATAAAAAAGTAAAGTAAAGCTCTAAGGAGTGCAATATGTTTGTGAATTTATGTGAGCAGATATATTCGAGAAAAGAAGCAATCTTCCTAAATATATATATAGAAACACAGCGACGCAAATCGCTGTGTTTCTTTTTGTTTTCTATCGAGCACTGCGACTCGAACTAGTTCGGCCGTCCTATTGCCCTCGGTTTGGAGAATCTTTCGGAAATCCTTATGGGACGCGGTCTCTCGATAAAAAGTATTGTCCTCGGTGTGTCTCGGTCAAGAACCACACCAATACAAGCATTATAAGGCTTTTTTGACGATCATTCCAGAGCTTGCTTTGAGGTGTCTCGGTCTATAGTATTTTTAAAAAAATGAGACAAATGAGACAGTACTTAGGGATATTCTGATATGTCTCATTTTAAGTACTTTTCAATGTTTTTTAGGTGTTCTTCATAGGTTTTAGCGCAGTAAATCTCTTTGTTTCCGTCATGTAGGTAGTAAAAACAGTCTGTTTTGGTTGGATTTAGCACCGCTTCTATCGCATCAAGCCCTGGATTGCAAATCGGATGGGGCGGAAGCCCCTTGTAAAGATATGTATTATATTTCGAATCAATTTGTTTATATTCCGGCTTTACGGTTCCCCACCAATTGCCGGGTTGTCCGGTGATGTACTGCAAGGTAGCATCAATGTCAAGCTTCATTCCTTGAAGTAGACGATTCCAGATAATACCTGCAATCAAAGGCATATCTTCTTTACTCCCTGCTTCCCGTTGAACAAGTGAGGCGATTTTTAATGCAGTGTCCCATTTGATGTTCGCCTGCGTAAATTTATCATAATACGGAGCGAATTTTTCATTAAATCTATCGATAAAGCGCGAGGCCGTTCCCGAACCGCTTTCGCCTATCGGAATAAGATAGGTATCCGGGAAATAGACGCCCTCAACATAATCGTAATTCAGCGCGGTATATTTTGTAAGCCAATCATCTTTCTGTTGTTCATTCCATGTCAACTCACTCGCGAGAATTTCCGCTATTTGTTCTTTTCTTAGGCCTTCGGGAATCACAACCCATTTCATATACGGAGTTTTTAAGGTATCAACGATTTGCCAGACATTCATGCTTTTCGAGATTTTATAAGCACCGGGTTGGACTTCAAACTTGCCAAGCGCGTATTTAAATCCCCGCTCGCTCTTTATAAATCCTCTTTCCTTTAGGCTGCCTGACAGAGTAAAATCAATTAAAACTCCTCCATTCCTGTCCACAGAAAGAGGAACCGTGAATTGCTGAAGCGCTGCTTGTTTTTGCGGAGCGCCGAAAAGCGAATTATAAGCGATAAAACCTCCCGCTCCAAGAATTAGCAAAATTATTGCGCCTGTAATGACTGCGATTTTCACGCTTTTAGTGATTTTTATATCTTTTAGCATAAAATTGCCTTAATTGTTCAAATATTAAAACCAGTCCCCAGCTAATAATAAAATAGAAGATAAAATTAAAAGGAATAACCCAGAGAGGCGGAGGGCCGAAAACCGAACCTGCTTTTAATTCCCAACCCTGCCCTAAAAGTTCAAGATCGCTAAGATAATAAACTTTTTGAGCTTCTTCTAAGCTATCCGTTCCTTTTGACAAATATATTACTTTATATGGAAACCCGCGCTCTCTATTTGAAGCAAACATACAACACACGCCATTTTTTACATAAAAAAGAGACAAGCAAAACATAATTAGCGCCAAGCCCAAAATTATACCAAGCTTTGTGTTTCCTGCCATATATTTTTAAAAAATATCAGTTTCCCATCTGTTTTCACAATCCCAACAAAACCATCTCTGTTTAGTCTTTGGCTTTGCGTTTATAACATCTTTTTCCGACGTATTCGGATCCTTATATGGCAAGAAGTCTTCAAAATCCTCTGCTTCTTTTATGTTTTTTGAACCGCATTTAGGGCATTTTATTTCCTTCATATGTATTTATTATGCCAGAATAAAACTATATAAAAAGCTTAATTGTGGATAAAAAATGTGCTTATTTTTTAATTTTTAGTATAATAAAGACGAGGCGTGTTATCCTCATCTTTTAGGTAAATCCCTATTGACCATTAATCAAGTCATTTAGGGATTTTATGTTATGCTCCTTGAGATAGTTCCCAAGATGCATATCAGACCTGGCGTTGAGATTAATGTCATATTGTTTCTCGATCGTGCCAATGTGGGTGTCATCACGCTTATCGCGCAATTCGCCATCTTGGTTACGAGAACGACATCCTCTCATTCCAGGAGCATCTTTCTTACAGTTTTCCATATATTCTTTTCAATCAACAATTTCGGAGAGTTCGACTAATTCTCTCTAACTGCTGTGCAGTCTGCCTGGTCTGCTGAACAATCAGGGATGAATAGCCGATGATGCATTAATTTATAGATGAGAACGCCTCGTCTTCATACTATTATACTTCTTGGCACTCTTATGTGTCAAGTGCTAATTTTTGATAACTTTAGCAAATCCTCTTCCCTCTCATATCCCCTCAATCTTCCTGTCAGAATACCAAGTCTATAATTAATTCCTTCACTCATCAATCGCCAATTGGTATTCTCTAAGGTTTTCTTTATAAGCCTTCTTAACTGGTTTCTGCTATCATACTCTTCTCTTTCTGTTTTTTCATCTCTTACACTAAAACTTACAATAACATCCTTGGCTATCTCCGGATCATTAAATTTTAACTTAATGTATCCGTTCTTTTTTAATTGAGAAGCTAAAAGTTTCTCAAGATCGTTAATCTTTAATTTTTTGATTTTAGCAACAGTTTTATAAGCTTCTTTATTCTCTTCTCTGTCTTTGATTCTTTTCATAAGTTCTCTGAAATTTGTTATCCATGAAACATATTTTCCTCCTTCTTCGTCTGATAAGCAATATTTCTTGCGATCTGATTCAAAATTAGGATCAACTTTTTCAAGTTTTGATTTTCTGTTTAAATCCAATGAATCTTTTTCTTTATAATCACACTCCGGACAAGCGTAAGTGGTAGTTATCTTATTAGTTTCTTTTTTATGGCTTCTATTCATTTCGGTCTTACATTTAGGACATAAAACAGGTTTTGGTTTCCATTCTTCCCCGTTATCAAAAAATGCCCGTCGAGGCAGGCATCCATTCGGGCAATCATACATAAAAAGGATCCTGTCTTCTTTGTCGGGCCAACCATCATGAAGATTTCTAAAATTAGGAATTAAATCGCTTCTACAGATTAAACACTCCGCCTTTGGCGGTATTGCTGAAGTTAATAGATCGTCTTTAGTTTGATCGCGCCTCATCCAATCACGAATGGTTTCTGCTTTCTTTCTATACCGTTCGCCTTTAACAAAATGAAGAATTGTAGGAATTACTACTTTTATTGAAAATTCTCTTTTAATTTTTGCTTTACCAGAATTTTTGTCTTTGAGCGAGGGCAAATCCTTGAAACATTTCTTGTCTTCCAAGCGCCGACATTGATCAATGGTAAGGCGATCGTAAAGATCTCTGTAGTATTTTTCTGGCTTGAGATATTCGTTTGACAACGTTTTGTTTTAAAAGGTTATTTAAATATATCGATAAACTATTCCCTCTTTGATTTGGATTATAGATTATGTGATGAATTTTGACTATTTTAGTTTTAAAATTTCATCAATTACCCCGGCTATCAATTTAAAGTTATTGAAATTAATTTTTTTAAATGGTTCTTGATTCGAACAAATAGCTTCAGCAAATGTGGTTTTAGAAAGACCGACTTGGTGCCCCGCCGAGTCTTTTATGTTTTCTACATCTTTTGAATAAACTTTTTTCGTTAATTCATCTTTTTCAATTGGTGATGTTGGTAACAGTATAATATTGTTTCCGGATAGCACTTTCTTCATCACTAATTCATTGTCAAAAAACAATCTTTTGCTTTCACTTGTAGCACGTCCAATAACTTCGTCGGGATAATACATTTCGATACTTATGTATTTATAATCCTTTCTATCAGTAGGTACTGGCAGTGCAAATGAAAAAAAGTTATTTCCCCAGACCTGGTATCTAGTTTTCGAATTACTAGATTGTTCCATTAATTTCTTTAGTATTTTTTCATTATCTCTATCAAAGATACATATCACCGGGACTTTATGAGAAGGGCTATGTATGGCAAGTTCGCACATTTTTAATAAACCTGTATCTCCGAGCTCCTCTTCTGATTCAGAAAACTTAAGCTTTCTTTTATAAGCGATGTTCTTAAAGGCTGTTTTTAGATGTATTACATCTGTCTTGCCTTCTGTTATAATAAAAGCTTCATAGATTTTCTTTGGTGCTCCATGTGAATCTATGCCTGCTTTTGCTTCTTGTGATCTAATCTTAGCAAGAGTATTTTCCAGAACATCTTCAAGCACCAAATGTTCTTGGAATTTGGCAATATCAGATGCTAATGTTTCGGAATTTATTTTCTTTGTGAAGTCAAAAAACACACCGAATCTCCAACCGCTTCTCATAAAAAATATAACTTTATCATTCGGATTGATTGCAATATCAGGAAAATGAACCTCGGTAATCTCGGCCACATCCTTCCCATAGACCAACTCTCCCTTTTTAATAGAACGATTAGGCTTAATCCTTAATATTATCTTGAAGTCTTGATCATACACATCAGCAGTATTATCAGGATGAATTATAATTAAACAGTTATTAACCACATCGCGAAAGTTAAGAATGTTCAACTTAGGAAAGATAATCCTACCTATTTGTTCGGCATAAATATAAAATAATGGCAATTCTGAGGTAGCCCAGTCCTTAGTCGCGACCCTTACGGTCTCTCCTTTTGCTGCAGAACTAATGGCAAAACCATCAAGTTTTACATCGTTAATTTTTTTGTGCATAGTTAGTATTCACTTTATTAAAATCAAAAATGCTAAATTGCTTCTTTAGTCTTAATATCTCCCGTCAAAATAAGAATGCTATCTACTTTTCTCATAGGGGAATATTCAAATGTATAATTAGACATTTCCTTTCTAAATTTACTTAATTTACATTTACTCTTTTTATTAGGACTTATTAACTTAGCTATACTCAATGTACGTAATTCTTGTTTTTTTATAATTTCTTCTATTTTTTGTCCTGAAGTTTGATATTTTTGCCAATCTAAGAACCAGCTCTCATCACAAACATATAGCAGTTTGTCAGGATTAATATCCAACTTTTTAGTTACCTTAAGCATAATGACCCCCTCTAATATGATAGGGCCAGATTTTAATTTGTCGTCTATTGCCTTTTTTAGCGCTGGATAATTAATAAAGTCCGCGTATCCATGCCTCTTTTTCTCTAGAAATTTATCTACAGAGACTATGCTAGCATGCAGTTTTTTGGCCAAAAGCGGAGATACTATGCTTGTCTTACCAATCCCGTTTTCCCCATCCATAACTATTATTGAGAACTTGCCCTTAGAAAATTCTGAAATAAATTCATTTAGTTCTTTTCTGTTTGAAACTCTAAATACATTACTATTGAGCATACAAACGTTTTAGATATTTTATTTATTTAATTTCCTAAACATTTTATCAAAATCGGCTTTATTGATAATTATCTGAGACAGTAAAGATTGGGTTGATAGGTTATAACTGTTTGGATGTTTGTCTTTTGTTAAGATAAAAACATCTATTTTTGGTTTTAATTTTTTAATTTGCCCGAGCTGTTTTTCTAAAAGCCCTCTATTAATGTTTGTGTCGCTCATTATCACAATGTCATAACTAATCTTATCGCTAGCCTTAAAATCACGCCTTTCTTTGGTTTCTCCAATTCTTAATGAAACTTTTTTACCTCTAATATTCTTAATTAAATCGGAATATCTTTTGGATAGATTAAACAACTCCCTTCTTTTCCAACCTAAGTCCATTTTTAAATCTAATAAAGCAACTATCTCATTGTTTCTTACAATAACTAAATCAGGATAAATATTTCTTCCCTTTATCCCCTCGATTTTTAAAGGTTGATCTATATATATCTGATCGCATTTAACGTTTTGAGTTAAATAATAAGCAAATAAATCTTCTATGATCGAACTAATCGAATGAGACCTGCCCCTAAAGATTTTATTATTACTAAATTTAACCCTTCGAGCTTCTCTGTATATTTTAACAATATGTTTGATTAACTCTTTTTCGGTTTTAATTTTCATAAACAATATAATATTTTAATTTTCTTGCTTTTTGGCTATTTATAGACAATAAGAATCAGCTTTGTCTTCTCGTATCTTTTTTTTCTGCTCTTCAATTTTATTTTTCTCCATTTTATAATAAAAGTAAGCAGATAAATTGATTTCTTTTAGGTCCTCTTCAATTTTTTCGAGTAAGTTTTCGAACTGATCTATCGAAACTAATTCTATAAAACATTTTTTATTTGGTAAATTATAAACTTTATCTATCGTATCTATCTTTATAAGTGCGTTGCTAAGATTTCTATTCCCATATTTCAACTTACCATCGTAAACCACTATTAAATAATAGATGCCCTTTTCTTGGGGAGAGTCTTTTCTAAAAGCAGCGAAAGATTGTAAACTCTGATTTATAGCCTTGTATAAATGGTTTCCGCTATCTTTTGCCTTAAAAACTTCAGTATATTCATAGAAATGGGTTTTGGATCTTTCAATTTCGTAAATTTTAGCAAAAGGAATATCATAAGCTAAAATCACATTTTCCTCTTTGCTCATGTCTATGTTCGCTAAATATATTTCTGTTTCTGTCGGCAAACACTTACATTCAATAAATAGTCTCGCATAATACCAAAGAATATCATTGTTCTTGGATTGAACAGAAGTTGCAATAATGTCTTTTTCGCGAGGCTTCTTGGTAATAGGGTCTTTATAATGAAGGTTAGACGATACTTGCCAATTGTTATTCTTATTCTTAAGAATATTTTCTACTTGTTCTTCTAATTTGATTCTATTCATAAACTTAATTTTTTCGTAAATTCAATTATCTTTTGTAAACCACTTACGGCAAGCCTTCGCAAGCTATGCCATCTTTATCCGCGTCTAATTTATGGATATCGTTATTTACCCCTCCGCATAATTCATATAGGGCTTGGGCTTCGGCATGCGTGGAAAAATCAGGGCAGTTATACGCATTGTAAGAACAGATGGCGCCTTCTGTGTCTGCTGGCGGGATAAACTCTTCAGGCGGCGCTTCTACGGGTTCTTCTTCTATTGAAGCCGGACACGCTGCCCATAAACCCCTATTGTTTTCCTTGGCTTCATTTTGCGCTTGAACGAATTGATCCGCATATTTTACATCGGGCGGATAAGTGTAGGCATAAGCATAGCCCTGGCGAACCAGATAATCATTAACAAAGATATCGCCAACCCAAACATATCTTAAAATCCTGTCGTATTTATCTGTTTCTGACACATCTTTTTCTATTCTGATTCTTTTTCCGGAAACCAGTTCTTTGTTTTTATCTGAGGCTTCCTGGCCAAAACACTGTTGAGGCTTTGACGGATGAACCGTTTCAGGTGTGTCTATGCCGATATATCTGATAACTTCGCCTCCTTCTATGGCAATGGTATCGCCGTCAATAACTTTGGTAACAAGATAAGTTGAAGCTGTGTCTGAAGCTTTTTGAGAAACGCTTTCTGTTAAAGCGTCTTTTTCTATTTCTTCTTGAGTGTTATTTGCTAAGCCAATCTCGGTTGTTGTTGCTAAGTCCTTTTCTTTAATTATAGATTCCTGAACAATATCTGACATGCTTGCTTCTTGTTGTATGCTTGGTTCCTTTACTTCTTTTATTTCTGTTTTTTTATTTTCCGGTGTTACGGCGATTAAAATGAAAAAGAGGATAATCAATCCTCCGAAAATCATACTTATATTCTTTCGCCCCGCTTTCTTTTTTAAAGCAAAACTATAAATCTTTGGCCTTATCATTCCAGACATAAGACCAAGAAGCGAGAATAGAAACAATCCGACAAATATGTTTGTCATAAATATACTAAATCAAATTTATATCTATAAAGTCGCTGGCGACCAGTCCCTATATAATGAAAACGCCTGTTGAAAAATTAGATCTAGAGTTTGTTCATTTTGTTTTACAGGATATTGATTGCGCAATAATAACAACCTTATGTTCGCTCTGATCCTTGCTTTAATAATCTCATTATTGGTCCAATCAATCGAAAGATCTCGTTTAATTGTACATGTTAATTCTTTCACGATTTTTTTCAGTTCCCCATTTTTTGCAATAACTTTTTTGCCAGCAGAAATTGCATCATAAAATGCTGTCTCCTCTTCATTTAATCCCAACTGATCGCCAGCACTTTGCGCTGATTTAATTTCTCTAGCTAAATGAATTAATCTCTCAATTACTTTAGCAGAGCTAATAATGTTATTTTCATATTCTTCTATAATCTTTTCCAATAATTCCATCAATGATTTATAGCGCACAAAATTCTTTCTTACTCTGATTCGCAATTCATCTCGCAATAACTTTTTTAGCGCTTCAATCGCTAAATTTTTGAGTCGCATATTTTTTACCTCTTCCAGGAATTTTTCATCAAAAATAGATATATTTGGCTTGGTTTTGTCCTTCATTGCGAAAATATCTATCACGCCTTCAGCCGCAATGCTTTTAGAAATTAACTCTTTAATCGCTGACTCTGTCTCAATATCAATAGATTCTTGTCCTCCAGTAATAATTCTTTTAACTATAGTCTTTTTCACAGCTTGAAAAAAGGCTATTTCATTTCTAATCCTATTGGCCTCATGGTGAGGCATTACCAACGCGAAGAGCTTAAATAAGATTTCACTTTCTTTCAAAAATCTCTTTTTCTTTTCTTCATCTATCATTCCTGTCCTTTCGTTAGTAATAATCGCATTGACAGATTTCTGCAGTAGTTGAGCTAACTCTATACTTTCTATCTTTTGCCAAGTCAAGTAATCTATGCCACTAAACATACTTTTAACTATATCGTATTTTTCAAGCATCTTAACAATAATTTCTTGTAGAGGAATCATTGCTTCCTTGCGTATATCAGAACTATAAATGCTTAATGCTTTTTTTAGATTGTCCGCAATACCAATATAATCAACAATTAAGCCACCTGGTTTGTCTTTAAAAATTCTATTAACCCTCGCAATTGCCTGCATCAATGTATGATTTTTTAAGGGTTTATCAATATACATTGTATGGAGTGGCGGCACATCAAAACCAGTTAGCCACATATCGCAGACAATTACTATTTTTAAAAGATTCTCTGGGTTTTTAAATTGTTTTTCTAGTTCTTTATTATTCGTTTCTTTTTGAATTTTGCCCTTAAACTCTTCTGGTTTAGAAATAACCGTTGCTATTTTGGGAGCATCAGGTATTTTTGAAATCAATTCGTACATCTCAGCGGCAATTCTTCTGCTCATCGCTACTATCATTCCCTTGCCTTCTATACCGCGATTATTAAAATGGTTAACAATATCTTTAGCGATTTGAGTTAAACGATCGCGCGCGCCTACGGCTTGTTCTAGTCTTGCCCATTTCCTTTTAAAATTCTCTTTTGCCTCAAGCTCGCTTTCAATCATTAGCCCCTCAAATTCTTCGTCAATAAATTCATTGGTTAAATGAAGCGGCACCAAGCGGCCTTCGTAGTAGATAGGCACCGTAGCGCCATCCTCAACCGCTTTGTTGATTTGATAAGCGCTAATGTGTTTTCCGAAGACCAAACGAGTGTCCCTGTCTTGCAGACTGATCGGCGTTCCGGTAATTCCCATAAAAGAAGCGTTAGGTATAGCAAAGCGAACATTGCCGGCTAATTTAGCGTATTGGGAGCGATGCGCCTCATCGGCTATGACAATGATATTTTCTCTTTCAGAAAGTATCTCTTTTTCTGTTTCAAATTTCTGGATTGTTGTAAAAAGTAATTCAGCTCCCGCTGTTCTTAATTTGCTGTTCAAGTCCTTTACGCTTTCTGCTTGTTTGGCAAGCTTGTCATAACCAGTCCTTAAAAATGTTTTATATAGCTGATTATCAAGATCATTTCTGTCGGTTAAAAATACAAAAGTCGGGCTTTTAAGCTCCGCGATTCTTTTGACTTTATTAACATAAAAAACCATTGAGAGCGATTTACCACTTCCTTGAGTGTGCCAAAAGACTCCGATTTTTTTGTTTCCTTCTGGTTTTGTCGCTCGCAAGGTTTCTCTAACCGCCTTATTTACTCCAAAGTATTGATGATAAAGACTCAATTTTTTTGTGAATTTGGTTGTATCTTTTTCGCTATCCGCCTCAAAAACAATAAAGTTTTGAATAATATCTAATAATCTTGTTTTATTAAAAATTCCTTGAACCAAAATCTCTAATTCGGAAATACCCCTATTCTTCTCGTCTTCGTCCTTAATGCCTTTCCAGACAGAAAACCATTCCCAAGGAGAAGAAATAGTTCCGTGACGCGCCTGCAAAAGATCGCTTATAACTAATATCTGATTATATTTAAAAATATCAGGTATATCTTTTTTATAATCCTGCAACTGATAAAAAGCTGATCTGATTGATCCTGTTTCAGTTGTTGGGCTTTTAACTTCAAAAATGGCAATAGGAATTCCATTTATAAAAATCACCAAATCAGGCCTTCGCACTTTCTCAATTCCTTGAATCGCAAATTGATTAACAACTAAAAATTCATTATTCAAAGGGTTTTCAAAATCAAAAACCTTGACGATTTTTCCCCTTGAATCACCGATTTTATCTTTTATTTCAATTTTTACGCCTTGAGTCAATGCCTTGTATGTTTCTTTATTTACAATCTCTAAATCAGGATGCTCAATTTTGAGAATTCCCGAAACTGCATCATCAATCATCGCGTCATTAATCTCTGGATTTATTCTTCTAAGCGATCTTTTTACTCGTGAAACTAAAACAACCTCACGAAAAGAATTTCGTTCTTGCAAACTTCCACCCGGCGCCAAATCAGGCCCAAATTCATAATCATAGCCCATTTCTTTGAGCCAATTTATAATCGGCTGTTCACTTAATGTGTTTTCGTTAAGATTTTTCATAGGATTGATTTGGAAAATATTTTGTAAATTCTTCTTTTGTTAAAATATACCTCGCATCTTCCATTCGTTTTGACGGATATTTTTGTTTACTGTCTAAATATTCCATAAATAGTTTTTTTAAAAATTCATTACTTACGGTAAAAAAATTATAACCTTCTAGACTTCTTTTTTCTCGATTTAAAATATTTAATGAATATTTACCCGATCCTTCTCTGAATTTCAATTCTACTTGCTTGTTTTTTAGATAAGCAGGAACAACAGAAAACCTTTCTTTCCATTCTTTCTTATTTTTTAATGTAGATATCTCTACTTTCGGTCTGATATTTAAAAATGTTTTGCATGTTTTCCAGCCGTTTTTATTGCATAATTTTTCTAATATTTCTTCTATTTTTTCAAAATCATTTTCTAGTACAAACAAATCTACATCTGGGTTGGGCTTGCTCCTATAAAACTTACCAATCATTGAAGCATATCCAATACCACCATAAATCCAATATTTAATTTTATTACTTTCTATTATTGGCAGCACTTGTTCAAAAAATGGTTTTAAACATTCATTCATACCTTTATTTCTCCACTCATTAACTTTGGCAAAAGCAAATCACGGAGAGATGCTAATTTTTGGTTTTCCTCAGAGTTTTTTACAATTTTTTTATATATAGGACCCGCTAAATCACTAAACTTATCTAGAGTATCCCTAGTCGGAACCAAAAACTGAATTTTTCCAGTTTCCACCGGACTTAGGTTTGGTTGAGCGCTTCCCTTTGCCATATTTATTAAATAATTTCGCATAGATGGTTGTCTGAACAAAAAATAACAAAAAGCAAAATCTCTCTTATCTCTTGGCTTTAGTTTTGCCACGCGCTGATTTAATAGATATTGCCCACCGTAAACAAAACAAACTCTTCCCACATTACCAGTCAAAGATAAAAGAATATCTCCATCGGTAATGCAACATTCTGGATTTGTATTCCCCGGTATGCTTTCCTTTTCTATAAAAGAATCACACTCAGTAACAAAACTTCCATCTTGAACGTTTTTTATCGTAACAACACATAATGCTTTTTTGTTTACTGTATATAATTTACTCGAAAATGGATAGCCAGAGATGATCTCTACTAAATCTCCAATCTTTCCAATCGTCCATATTTTTGAATTTTGGTTTTTGAATTTTGATTTTTCTACAAACCACTTCTTAAAAATCGCCTGTGCCATTTGTTCTAAATTCTGATTGATTTTATTATTCAATTCAATCTTATCGTCAAAAACAGAAAGAATCCCTGCAATTCTTCTTTGTTCGTTAACATCTTCTGGAATAAATAATTCTATATTTTCAAACGTGCTTTTATTTATTATCGCCTTTCCAGAGCCACTTCCACTATACTGCTTTATAATATTCCCCTGATTGTTTTTCAACAAATAATAAATGTATTTTGGATTTGATTTATCGTAATCGGCGACGAATGTATTTATCTGTTGATTAGTAAATGAGTTTTCTTTTGTAAAACAAATCTTACCTATTGTTGATCCGATACAAACAAAACAAACCGAATCTTTCGGAATTAAAATTTTTTCTGCCCTATTTTTCCATTTTTCAGAAAGAAATCTCTGCGTTTTATAGTTATACCTAATATTAAAATCTAGAATATCTGTCGGTGTTATAAACGGAAAATTCTCACCAAAAAAATCTTTCCTCTCTGTGGGCGGGGTTGTACCAGTAATAACCTTCCCTATATCTTGCAACTTCACCTTCCGCCAAGTTGTTCTAGTTTGTATCTTATTAATCATTTTTCTTCGTAATTACTTTCGCCCTACACAAATCTTTGGCTGTCGCCATATCCATCCGCCCTTGTCTATTACCAACAAACTCCACAACTAATTCATAAACAGGCAACAATGGAGTTATCTTTGAATAAATACGAAACACTGAATAATATTTTTTACTATTTATACCTTCGTAATTAATTGAAAACACGCACGCGGACCGTGCGACATCGTCATATTTCCCATCTCTAATAATTTCCTTCTTAAAAAGACGGTTTAGAAAAAGTTCAAATCCCATTGGACTATAAGCCTCAACTCCGCCATCCGGTGTTGCCACCCAAAGATTAATGGTTTTTTCATCTCCTCCTTTTTCCAGAATTGGATTTGATTCATTGAAATAAGGATAATATGTATAACCATCGGCTTCAATTCCAAAAAACTTAATGTTATAAGCAGGCCCGTTCCCAACATTTCTTAATCTAAGTGTATAAATGGTATTTGAGCCTTTTTGGGATTCTCTTAGGTATAAGTTTAAAATCGGACGCTCCTGAATTTCGTTGCTCCTTTGTGCGGCTCTTGTGTATTTCCAAATAATAAAACCCGTTATAGCTAAAATAATTATATTTATTAACTCTCCTATTGTTATTTTATAAATAAATTCCACAGTTAATTATTTTTTATTTTTCGTTTTTTTTATCTTTTTGGACTTTTCCTATTGACAAGGAGGAGTCAGTTCGCTAAACTTACAATACAAGTATTTGAGAAAAGGCGTCGACCGTTAGGACGATGGCCTTTTTTCTTTTTGCAATACCGTTCAATCATTTTTATATTTTAAAGGCAATCTTTGTTTTATGTCCTTATCTACAAAAATATTAAATTTTCTACTTCTAAACCCATCCATAAAATCTTTGATGCCTATGTTCTCTTTTATAAAAACAACCATCTCTTTTTTATACTTGTCGCCTTTGCCAACAATTTCAGTACACATTTTTAAATCATAATTTATAGCTCCGATAAATAAATCTACAACTTGGATAAGATCATTGCCTTTTGAATCAAACCTACAAACACCTGCCATTGCTAGTCTGTCAGCTTTATTGTTAATTTTTCTTTTAACGCTCACTTCATACCGAATATCTTTAGGAGTTGTTACATGGTCTGCTAATAGAATAAGAATTTCGTTATGACTTAAGGCTGCTTCGGCTAAACGAATAGAAATTTGCTCATAAGCATTCCATGGATCACTGCTAAATTTTCTTTTAAAATAATTTCCTGCTTTATCTAAGGTATAGGAATAAAAATAAATACTGCGAGTATCAAGGAAAGATTCAATCGCAAATTTAGCAAAATCAATATTTAACCTAGAAAGCTTGTTAAACTTCATTTCATCGTGAAAATTCCTTTTATTTCTCTCATACAATAATTTACTATATAAATAATAATGCTGACTACATTTAATTAAACCAACCGTAAAATAAGGAGCTGTTTTTGGATCTAAACTTCCACTCTCGTCCAAAAAACAAAACTTTGTCCAAATTTGATTATAATCCTTTAATTTTAATTCTTTCGTATTATTATCTTCCATATTTTAATAATTTAGTTTTTTTAAATTTTCTCCAATTTCTTTTTCCAATTTTCGACCTTTTTTGAAATATTGTTTTAATTCGCCCGTCAATTTATTTATTTTTTCTTCAAAAGGAATTCCATCATCTTCTTCTTCAGCTATGCCAACATAACGACCGGGAGTTAAAACATATCCATTTTTCGCAATCTCTTCTTTGTTGACAGATTTGCAAAATCCAACAATATCTTTATATTTATTTCCATGATTTTCCCCTCTCCACGCTCGCGCAACGCCAGCAATTTTTTGAATATCTTCTTCAGTAAAAACAACTTGCTTACGAGAAATTGGTTCAAAAGTTTCTCTTGCATCAATAAAAAGAATTTCTCCTGTTCTTTTTCTAAATCTTCCGTTGTTTTTATTTTTGCTAACAAACCATAAAGAAACCGGCAAAGAAACATTGTAAAAAAGTTTTGGCGGACAAGCGATTATCACATCTATTAAATCATCTTCAATTATTTTCCTTCTAATCTCTCCATCTCTTCCGCCAACTGCCAAAGCCCCATTTGCCATCACAAAACCAGCCATTCCGTTTGGGGCTAAATGATGAATAAAATGCTGAATCCACATAAAATTAGCATTGCCTCCTGGCGGAATGCCAAATTTAAGCCGAGGATCCTTTTCATTCAATCTTCCCGGTTCCCAATCAGCGTTAAAGGGAGGATTAGCTAAGACAAAATCAGCGCGTAAATTGGGAAACTTATCGTCGTAATATGAATTCCCCAATTCTATCTGACCGATAATTCCCCTAATAGCTAAATTCATTTTGCAAAGCCTCAATGTTGTCGGATTACTTTCTTGGCCAAAGAAAGAAATTTTACCTGGATCTTTTCGATGAATCTTTAAAAATTCTCTTGACTGAACAAGCATTCCCCCCGAGCCACAAGCCGGGTCAAATATTCTTGCATTTTCATAAGGATCCAAAACTTCAACTAATAAGCGAACGATTGACTTTGGGGTGAAAAACTCGCCTCCACGCTTTCCTTCAGCTGAAGCAAACTGACCCAAGAAATATTCATAGACTCTGCCTAAAATATCTTTTTCTTTGTCAATATCATGATCAAATTTGATTTTAGAAAAAATGTTAACTAACTCACCAAGTATATGGCTTTCTAAGTGTGTCTTGGTATAAATTTTGGGTAATACTCCTTTTAATTCCTTGGGGTTTTCGTTCTCTATCGCATCCATTGCCTCATCAATGTATTTGCCTATATCTTCATGCATCGCATGATCTCGCAAAGTTTCCCAGCGCGCTTTTGGAGGAACATAAAAAACGCCTTCGCTTTTATACTGATCTTTATCATTAATTATTATCTGTCTGTCTTTTTCTTCTGGAATGTAATAGTTCTTGTTTTTAGGATCCTTTGTCCATTCTTCTAATTGCAAACGTCTTTGATAGTAAGAGTCAGAAACATATTTTAAAAATAAAAGCCCGAGTACAATATGTTTATACTCGGACGCATCAATGTTACCACGCAATTTGTCTGCAGCTTTCCAAAGTTCTTTTTCAAAGTTTAAATCTTTATCTATCTTTTTACCAAGATTTAATGCTCTATTGACAGCTTCTTTTTGTTGATTTGCTATTCGTTCTTTAATGTCAACTGGCAGAGAGGATTTTTCTACCACAAAACTTTTGCCAAATTCAATAATTTTAATCTTACCGTCTTTAGCCATTCTCTTTATTTGCTTGAGAGCGGCCACTCTACTTATTCCAAGTAATTTTGCGAATTCACTTGTTGTTATGTATTTTTCTTTTTCCATGTGTGTTATAATATATTAAGGTTATCACATGATAACTATATGTCAAGCCCTTGAGTTAATAAAATTATGAAATACGATTTAGATGGTTTTTTATATCAGTGTAATCACACCCCTTTGCTTAAAGACTATAGAAAGAAATACGGGGATATTACTATAAAAACACTCAGAAAAAATGGTTTTTATGCTGAAAATTATGAACTTAATGATCTTCTTAGGTTTGTAAGAAAATTGCTTGAATTTCAATGGCCAGAAGAATCGAAAGAACTGGAAAAAGTAAGGAAAATGAAACGATCAGTAAAAGATCTTAGACATAAATTCTCAATTCAAAAAATTGAAAATCAAAATTTTATAATGAGTATCAGAAAGGAACTCGATATGCCTTTTGTCAATAAGGGCTTTTTTATCAAAAATTCTAAATTAAGGCGTAAGGTGGGATTAGGATTATATGGACATCGTACCAATATTGAATTTAGCTTTAGCCCAGAATACAAAAAATGGTTCTTTGGAAGCTCTAAAAGAAAAATAGATTTTGACGAATGGCAAAACACCTCAATAATTAAGTTCCAAGAAATATCAGTGGCCGTAGATAAGGTGTTAAAAAAATGGAAATTGCCCATGAGATATAGGACAGCAATACAAGAATTAATATTGTTTAACCGCATAATACCCGCCTCATCCGGAATAAGCTGGGCTGGAAGGAGATCAAATATTAATGAAGAATGGATAGAGGCAATTACTTACGATGCAGATACATCAAAAGAAGAACTAATTAACACGATAAGACGAGATGAGCTTGGAATATTTAAGAATAAGAGAAAACATTTGCCTGGCGGGAAGATTGTAAGAACAAAAAGAAAATTAGCAGAAACTAAAAAGATGTTTGAATATTATAATAAAAAAAGGCAAGAAGGATTAACTAAGAAAGAGATATACAGAGATCTTTCTATGCAATATAAGATCTCGCCATCAGCCATTAAAAAAAGACTGATGAATAACTAATTAATAATTAAGACACCTTAAAACCGTAGGGATTAAGGTGTCTTTTTGTTGTTTTATAATGAAATGGAACAATAAATTAAGAACATATGAATAAAAAAAATAATACTACCACGATTCACTCCGATTTTCTACCGATAATTTCTGGTGTTCAATTACTACCGGAATTCATCCGTTTCGTCACATGGTACGCAACACCACGACAATTTCGCAAACCAAAAACACAGAAAGAATTTGCAGACCTAATCGGAGTTTGCGTTGATATATTGACAGATTGGAAGAGACACCCGGAATTTCAAAAACTTGTCTATCAGACAATGAGTGAGTGGATTAAAGATCGTGTTCCAGATGCAATAGGCGCTCTTTATAAGAAGGTCATTCAAAAAGGCCATTCAAAGGATGTTGAAACATTTCTACGCCTATCTGGCTTAATGGAGTTAATGGAGATCAATAAGGCAAAAAATAAACAAAATTGCTAAAGGTCTTAATTTTAAAAACAAGGATTAAATTTGTAAAACTAAGTTAAAAGTTATGAAATAAAAACCCTTTAATAAGTTACTTAAATTAATTTGTGATCTAAGTTAAAAACGTGAAAAAACTTCAATGGCACAATGAAAAAAGGAAAGTAAAAAATCTAATACCTTATGAAAAAAACCCAAGGAGAATTTCCCCAGAACAGATTGAAAACCTAAAGAAAAGTTTAAAAAAATTTGATTTAGTAGAAATTCCGGCTATCGATACTAATAACAAGGTAATTGCTGGACACCAACGTCTTATGGTTTTGCAACTTCTTGGAAGGGGCGACGAAATGATTGATGTAAGGATACCAAATAGAAAACTAACGGAAAAGGAGTTTAATCAATATTTGCTAATTAGCAATCGTGTCGGGGGCGAATGGGAATGGGAAAAACTTAAAGAGTTTGATATTGAAATGCTTATGAATACAGGTTTTGATGATTCTGACTTATCGAATATTTGGGATGATGTCTTGGAGACAGAAGATGATAATTTTGATGTTGAACGAGAGATTGAGAAGATAAAAAGTACGAATATAAAAATTGGTAATATGTTTAAACTCGGTCAACATGTACTTCTTTGTCATGACGCCACAAATCCTGATGCCGTAAAAACACTAATGGGAAAAACAAGGGCCAATATGATCAATACGGATGTACCGTTTAACATAGGGCTTTCATATCAATCAGGTATTGGCAATAGAAAAAATTACGGAGGCAAGACAAATGACAAAAAAACAGACGAAGAGTATAGGATGTTTCTAAAGAATATTATTGAAAATGGTCTCTCGGTTGCTCATCAGGATTGTCATATATTTATCTGGTCCGATGAGAAAAACATAGGTGTGCTTCAGGAATTATATAAAGAAACTGGAATAGACCAAAAAAGATTATGCATATGGGTAAAAAATAATCAAAATCCGACCCCACAAATTGCCTTCAATAAAGTTGCTGAATTCTGCTTATATGGAACTCGAAAAAAACCTTATTTGTTTAATAGGATTAAAAATTTAAACGAGATAATGAACAAGGAAATAACGACTGGCAATAGACTCGTTGACGACATTGCGGATTTATTTAATATCTGGATAGTGAAACGACTGCCTGGAAATCAGTATCAACATCCTGCTCAAAAACCAGTCACGCTTTATGAAAAAGCCTTAAGAAGATGTTCTAAACCAGGCGATGTTATCTTAGATCTTTGCGCGGGTTCAGGAAGTCTGATGATAGCCTGTGAACAATTAAAAAGAGTGGCCTATTTGGTCGAGATAGAGCCAATATTTTGTCAATTAATCGTGAACAGATATGAACAACTCTCAAAAACAAAAGTTAAAAAGATCAATTAGGCGTGGTGATATCTTCCAAATTGGCGATCACCTACTTGCTTGTGGAGACGCTCGTGATATTAAGCTGGTAGATCGCCTTGTTAATAAGATAAGGATTAAAGTTATTCTTTGTGACGTTCCTTACGCAACAAGAACAGTGGAAAATAAGAACAATTTTAGTCAAATTCGCGTAAATAAAAAAATTCTAAACGATGACATTGTTTCAGAATCCCAGTACACGCAGTTCACCAAAGATTGGTTGGTTCCAGTTATCCCTCATCTTACGAAAAAGAATGCGATTTATATCTTCAACTCTGACAAAATGATTTTTGCGCTTAGGGAAGGTATGGATCAATCCAGGATAAAATTCTCACAACTTCTCATTTGGATTAAGAATCATGCAGTTATAGGAAGAAAGGATTATCTTCTGCAACACGAACTAATAGCTTACGGTTGGTATAGAACGCATGACTTTAAAAAATCTAAGGACCATTCCGTCTTGTACTATCCCAAACCAAATAAAAGCCCATTACATCCAACACAAAAACCAATCGGTTTGCTACGAAGATTAATTTTGAACAGCACTAATATTGGAGATGTTGTTTACGATTGCTTTGCCGGCTCAGGATCGACCGGCGTCGCGGCCGAACAAACCAAAAGGTCGAGCATATTAATTGAACTCGATGAAGAATATTGCCAAACCATCATCAATCGGTTTGAGCGATTATTCGGCATCAGAGCAAAACTTATTCACTATGAAAAAAAATAACGCTAAAAAAATCTTAATCGAGCAACTTAAAAAGATGCCAATCATTCAGGTGGCATGTGAACGGACAAATGTCGCAAGATGTTCATTTTATCGTTGGCGAAAAGAAGATAAAAAATTCGCCAAGGAAACTGATGTAGCTATGGCCGAAGGTGAGGCACTGATTACGGACATGAGCGAAAGCCAGTTGATTTCGCTTGTTCATGACCGTAATTTCCAAGCCATGCAACTGTGGTTGCGCCACCATCACCCTAAATACAACAATAAAATCGAAGTAACAGCATATCTCAAAGAACCAGATGAAAAATTAAGTCCGGAACAAAAAGCTATTGTTAAAAAAGCGCTTCGCTTAGCTTCTTTGTCTAGACCTATTAAAAAACTAAATTAAAAAATCATGAAAAACCTAAACATCAATAAAATCTTAAATGACGATAAGTTAAGAAAAGCCTTAACAAAAAGAAGCCATTTTTGGTTCTTCAATCTATACTTTCCAGACTACGTAGAATTTGAAACGGCAAATTTTCAGAAAGAGATGTTCGCCTTAACTGAAGATGAATCAATTAAGCTCCTCGTCATCATGGCTTTTAGAAATTCAGCTAAATCAACTATTATGACTTTTTCCTATCCAATTTGGGCAATTTTGGGTAAACAACAAAAGAAGTTCATTCTGATTGTTTGCCAAACGCAACAACAAGCACGTCAACACATGTATAATCTAAAAGTTGAGTTTGAACGCAATAAATTCCTCGGAAAAGACCTTGGGCCGTTTGAGGAACCCGATGACGAGTGGCGAGCATTTTCACTTGTGTTGCCGAGATATAATGCTCGAATTACTGCAGTATCATTAGATCAAAAAATTCGTGGTGTTATACATAAACAACATAGGCCAGATCTGATAATTTGTGACGATTTGGAGGATTTATCTTCGGTAAAGAATAGAGAAAATCGAGACAAGGTTGAACAATGGTTTACGGGTAATTTAATACCAGCCGGCAGCGAAAAAACGAAAATAATTCTAATAGGAACCCTGTTACATGAAGATTCTTTCTTAATGAGAATTAGACAAAAAATTGAGAAAGGAAAAATGAAAGGTGTTTTTAAAATTTATCCTCTCGTAGATAACAAAGGAAAAAGCATTTGGCCTGGAAGATTTAAGACAAAGAAAGATATTGAAATATTTAAGCAAACCATTGGCGATGAAACTGCTTGGCAAAGAGAATATTTGCTCCGCATTATTCCTGACGCCTATCAGGTTGTTCATAGAAAATGGATCCAATATTATGACAAGTTACCGAGCCAAGAAAGAAATAGTGGATATAAATATACATGGACTGGTGTTGATCCAGCTATCTCAGAAAAAAATAGCGCAGATTTTACGGCCATGGTTTCGGCTCAAATACACGGTTATGAAGAAAATTTAAAAATTTACATCTTGCCTAATCCAATCAATAAACGAATGACTTTTCCGGCTACAGTAGAGCAAATTAAAAAAATATCAAAAATCCTCGGTAAAGGAATGCCCACTAAAGTTTTTATTGAAAGTGTTGCTTATCAAGCTTCTTTGGAGCAACAATTAAAATACAAAAATTATCCCGTAGAAGGTGTAAAAATATCTGGAGATAAAAGAGAAAGACTCAGTCTTGTTACTCCACTAATTGAAAATGGCACCATTCTCTTTCCGCAACAAGGGGCTGAAGAATTAATTGAACAACTGGTTAATTTTGGAATCGAAAAACATGATGATTTAGTAGATGCATTTACTATGCTTATTTCAAAAATAACAGAAGGCAATTGCCATCGTACAACATTTGAATGGCTTTAGTTGTCAGTTATTTATCAATTTAGCAAGCGATCTGATTTTCCATCAGAAAGACTGCGTTATTGTTTTGCACAAAAAGGGATTTTAGGGTGTTTTAGCTGGAAAAATGGATTAAATCGGGTATAATGAGAACTACAATTGAATGTGCCTAAACTCTATTTAATAGGGCATGGCACAAAAACCCAGTAAGAGATATTAAGCTCGTCGTCAGAGCACTCTTACTGGGTCATAACTCGAAAGAGTTATGGGTAGCCGAAAGGCTATCGCTGATGGCGAGCTTTGTGTTTCTACCACAAGCTGAAGAAATAAAATAATTAAAGGTCGAGATAAAAACTGTAATAAATTTAACTGTTTTTAAAAATTATGCTAAACAAAACTGAAGTAAAATCTAAAGAACCAATCTGGAAAAAGTGGTGGTTCTGGGAAATAATTGCTGTGTTTGTAATAATTATTATCTTAGTTAACCGAGGCGAAAAGAAAGAAATAAAATCAGAGCAACAATTACCACAGAAACAAGCCCAATCACAAGAAACCCTTCCATCTCCACAAGAAGAACAGAAAGAACAAGAGATTCAGGAAAAACCACAAATAAAAATAGTTTTTGATATTCCTTCGTTAATTAAAACAAACATCTCAGAAGTCAAAACTATGTTAGGCAAACCAGTCAGCGAGTATAACCTTTCGGGTATTACTACGGCTACCTACCGAAAAGATGGATACGAGCTTCAAATAGATTATTTAAGCTTAACAGGAGAGGTTGCAGAAATCTTTTTGGCGAAGAACATTAACTCGAGAGACGTGCTTCTTAATGCTGGTAATCTTGATGAGAATAGCTCCTTGTATTCGGTCAAGCTACAATCTTCTCTCCGACCAGATATTGCTCGATATACCGGAGTACATATTTATCGTTGGAAGTAAATAGTTTAATGCAGAATTGATAAAAACAAAAAAACCAGTCACTCTGGATAAAAACAGCGGTCAAATATTAATATATATGGCCTGGATTAAAGAAAACGAAGCTGCACCGGAGGAAGAAGTTAAGGGCTTAATCATTGCTCAGGAACAAGATGAGAAACTGAAATATTCTCTTAAAGCGACTAAAAATATAGAATTTATGACTTATTCTGTCAGTTTTAAATTAAATAAAACTATCTAAAATATGAATATATTCACATCAAAAGATTCATTTATATGCACCCAGTGCGGTTTCGTCGGAAATCCAAGAAGAAGGGTTAAGGGAAATATGCTGATTGAATTGATTTTATGGCTATGTTTCATTGTGCCGGGACTAATTTATTCCCTATGGAGATTAACTTCAAGATATTCAACTTGCCCTAATTGCGGGCATTCCACAATGATTCCTATCGACAGCCCAATGGGGCAAAAATTAATAAAAGAAGTCAGTCAATCATCAAAAGTTAAGTAAAATTAAAAGAGTAAAAAACACAAAGTTATTGACGCTTTGTGTTTTTAGTTAGAATTTAGTATATTTTGTCATTAATACTTACCTACAGTTTATCTACTCTAGTAATCTGGATATCCAGCAAGGTTTGCGTCATCCTTTGTATCATATGAAAAATACGACAATACAGAATGTCCCAACCACACCCTCACTAACAGCGGTTGAAACAAATAAAATCAAATATGTGCTTTATTCACGAAAAAGCACTGAATCAGAAGAACGCCAAATTCTCTCTATCGATTCCCAAATTAAAGAAATGCTTCGGATCGCCGAACGCGAAGAACTTGAAATAGTAGAAATTAGAAGAGAAAGTCACTCTGCAAAAACTACTGGGCAACGCCCCGTGTTTAATGGAATCATTAATGACATTAGGTTAGAAAAATTCAACGCTATCATTACATGGGCCCCGGATCGATTAAGTAGAAATGCGGGAGACTTGGGAAAACTCGTGGATCTTATGGATGAAAAGCTTCTTGTGGAAATACGGACATTTGGACAGAAATTCACGAACTCGCCAAATGAAAAGTTTTTACTAATGATTCTTGGTTCTCAAGCAAAGCTTGAAAACGATAACCGTGGAGTGAATGTTAAAAGAGGTCTTCGAACCAGATGCGAAATGGGATTAAGGCCAGGAGTTGCTCCAACGGGATATCTTAACGAAAAGCGAATGGATAGGAAGTGTCACGCCATTGTTGATCCAGACAGAGCTCCAATTATTAAGAAGATGTTTGAGAAAGTAGCGAATGAAAAATGGTCAGGTAGAAAAATATATCACTGGTTAAAATTTGACTTGAATTTCAAGTCCAGGGCAAACAAAAATCTCGCACTCTCAAATATATATCTTCTTCTTCAAAACCCCTTCTATCATGGTATTTTTGAATATCCAAAAGAAAGTGGCAATTGGTATACCGGAAAGCACGAGCCACTTATTACCAAAGAGCTGTTTGACGCAGTTCAAGAACAGTTGAAGCGTGACCATATTGTACGCTCAGAGATGAAAGAATTCGCTTTTACAAAGCTGATGACTTGTGGATTGTGTGGTTCGGGTGTAACAGCCGAAGAAAAATATAAAAGACTCAAGGATGGCACGACTGTTCGTTATGTCTATTACGGTTGCACAAGAAGTCGGGATCTTCATTGTAATGGCGGATATGTCCGAGAAGAAAAACTTATCACCCAGCTTGTTAGCATTATAGATCAAGTAGATATTAATGAGATTGGAATGCGATATAAATTTGAACAAGAAGTAGCGAGACTTAAGAAATTCCAAAAAAACTTCTTCGGACCAGTGAACGAGCTTAAGACAGAATCGAAGAACATCGATCTACGAAACTATGCAAAATATCTCCTCAAGCATGGCAGTATAATCGAAAAACGAGAACTTCTTGCATGCGTCAAGAGTAGGCTTGTGCTCACGAAAAAAGTACTGACATTAGAAAAGAAGCAATCTTCTTAAATATATATATAAAAACACAGCGACGCAAATCGCTGTGTTTTTTTGTTTTCTATCAAGTATTGCGAGTCAAATTAGTTCGTTCGTCCTATTGCCCTCGATTTGGAGAATCTTTCGGAAATCCTTATGGGACGCGGTCTCTCGATAAAAAGTATTGTCCTCGGAGAGGGAGGGATTCGAACCCTCGGAACCATTGCTGGTTCAACAGTTTTCAAGACTGTCCCATTCGACCACTCTGGCACCTCTCCAAAATTGACTATTGGCTATGAAACTTTAAAAAAAATTACTTTCCAATTTTTGCCTTAATCCTTCTCACTCCCGCTCCAACAGATTCTTGCTTAATTATTTTAAAACTTTTTAGCTCAGATGTCAATTGCGCATGGGGGCCCCGACAAATCTCGCATGAGTAAAAATCCTTTTTTGCTTCTTTGGGAGAAATTTTAAAAATACTGACTTTTTTAGGATATTTTTCTTTAAAAAATCCCAAACAACCCTCTTTGATCGCTTCTTCGTAAATTGTCTCTATCTTACTGATTTTTAAGTCCTGTTTAATTTTTTGATTAACTATTTTTTCAATTTCTTCTATTTCTTCTTCTGTAATTGCCCTGCCAAAATTAAAATCAAAACGCAATCTCTTTTCGCTAATATCCGAACCCATTTGTTTTATTTTATCTCCAAGAACATCACGCAGAGCTTGATGAAGTAAATGAGTCGCCGTATGAAGTTTAATTTCATAATAACTAGGATCAGTCCGAATGCCGCCTCTTTTTTTCTCAATAATCGTTCTGGATATTCTCTGATGTTCCTTGCGGGCCTTTTCAAAACCTTTATTATCAAATTGATAGCCCCTTTCTTCTAAAAGTTCTTTTGTAAGCTCAGGAGGAAAACCATAACTTTCATAAAGTTGAAAACATTCTTTGCCAGAAAATTTTTTACTTTGATTACGTTCAAGTTTTTTTTCAAGTTCGCGAACACCCGCGCTGAGCGCTTTGCGAAAGCTTTTCTCTTCTTTCTCAATAATAGAAATGATCATACTTTGATTTTTTTCTATGTCTGGCCAAAAATCTTTATGCAGCTTAATGACTTCAGAGACGAGGTTAACATACCATCTTTCTTTTAGTCCCAATTTAATCGCGGCTCTAATTGATCTTCTTAAAATTCTCCTTAGAATATATCCTTCTTTTAAGTTTGACGGCACAAGCCCTTCAGAAATTAAAAAAACAATTCCCCGCATATGATCTGCAATAATTCTTTCCTGTTTTAAATTTGCCTTTGTTTCTGCGTATCCCGATTCTCTTAAAATTATAATCAAGGGCCTGAATAAGTCTATCCCAAAAACATTGTTTTTCTTCTGAACAAACATTGCTAATCTTTCTAGTCCCATTCCCGTATCAATGCCTTTTTTCGCAAGCGTTACAAGATTGCTTTTTTTATCTTTAAAATATTCGTTAAAAACAATATTCCATACTTCTGTTCCGCCAAGATAAATTTCGGTTGTGGGACCGCATGGACCCTCGTCCCCTGTTGGTCCCCAAAAATTATCTTCTTTGCCTTTTTTTGTAATTTGAGATTCTTTAAATCCCATGTCAAGCCAGATCTGATAGCTTTGTTTGTCAAAAGGAACCTTTTTGTCTCCTTTAAAAACAGTGATTCTGAATTCGCTTTTTTTTATGCCAAGATTCTTGGTTAAAAATTCTACAACAAGATTAATAGCTTCTTTTTTCCAATATTCGCCGTCAAAGGCAAAGTTGCCTAACATTTCTAAAAATGTTAAATGATTTTTATCTCCCACTTCATCAATATCAGATGTCCTAAAACATTTCTGGATAGTAACCACTTTTCTTGTCCCTAATTTCTGCTGAGCATCTCGCTTTCCAGAGAAATAACCCTTGAATTGTTGCATACCAGCTGTTGTTAAAAACACCGAAGGATCGGTCACGTCCAAAAGTGATGACGATGGCATAACCTTATGATTCTTTAGAACAAAAAAATCTAAGAATTTTTTTCTTAATTCTTGGGATGTCATAAAATATATAAAAAATAAATTAGTCTATTTTGTCTTTCTCTTCATTTTTTCCTCTAATTTGTTCGTCTGCCTGTCTATCTAATTCTTCAGATACAGAAATTTTTGTTTCGTTGTCTGCGATCTCTTTCTGAACACGCATAACATCTTGTCTTTTGCGGTCATTTTCATTTCTTAATCTTTGAACATCAATTATTCTGCGACTTCGCTCATCGCCAAGACGTTTAATTTCCCTTTCAATCTGTTGAATTTTTCCTTGTTTCGCTAAATCGTTTTGAGCGTCTTGCGCTCCAGAAGTTGAGCTTCCTCCAAATAATGACATATTTTTATATACACAAGTAATCTGTTAAGTTTACCAAAATTTATGCAATTTTCAATGTATCTATCACTCCCCCGCCCAATATTTTATCATTATTATAGAACACTACGCTCTGCCCAGCCGTAATTGCCCTTTGTTTTTCTTTAAAAACAACCTTAATCTTTTCTTCTTCACTACCTTTGGTTGTTATGTCATTTTCGTTATTTTCAATAATACATTTTTGGTCCGGTTGGCGATAACGAATTTTTGCTTGACATTTTAGTGGCAATTTTGGCGTTTTACCCGATATCCAATTTAAATCAATGGCTATGAGTTTCTTTTTAAATAATGCTTCGTTTTTTCGTCCTTTGCCGATTATAAGTTCATTTTTATCAAAATCTTTTTTAACAACAAAGTACGGAATACCCCCGCCAATTCTAATCCCACGCCTTTGTCCAGTAGTATAAGTTTCAAGGCCTTGGTGTTCGCCGATGATTTTACCATCAGTTGTTCTAATTTTCCCCGGTTTTGATTTAATATATTGTTTCAAAAAATCTTCAATATTCACTTTTCCTATAAAGCAAATTCCTTGTGAATCCGGCTTGTCTTTTACTGGCAAGTCCCACTTTTTTGCCAATTTTCTTATTTGTGGTTTTATGTATTCTCCCACAGGAAATAAACAATACTTAAGTTGTTCCTGCGTTAATGTCCACAAAAAATAACTTTGATCTTTATTGCCATCAATTCCTTTTAATAATTTATAAACTAATCTATGATCCGTGACCCGTGACTTGCAAGCTTTAATTCGCACATAGTGTCCTGTTGCTACAAAGTTTGCTCCCATTTTAAGCGCTCTTTTTAAAAACATTCCGAATTTAATTTCTCGATTGCATTCAATATCAGGGTTAGGAGTAATCCCATTTTTATAGCCATCTATAAGATAATCAACAACTTTCTTCCGATACTCTTTGGTAAAATCCCAACTATAAAAAGGGATTTTGAGTTTAGCCGCTACTTGTCTTGCATCTTCTTCGTCTTTTTCCCAACCGCAACCAATTAAATTTTGTTGTTCCGTTCCTTCTTCTATGTTGTTCCGTGTGGTCGTCTCTGGCGCCCAGCATTTCATAAAAACGCCGACAACATTATAGCCGTCTTTTTTTAACAGTCCGGCTGCCACCGCTGAATCCACTCCACCAGAAAGCCCTACAAAAACTAATTGTTTTTTCTTGTTTGACATGATTATTGAATTATATCGTGATCTGGAAAATTTGCAAAAAAAAGAGAACTTTTCTTTTGCTCTCTTGATAGGCCTTACAGCTTTATAGCCCTTATGGTTTTACGGCTTTTTACGGCCTTAATCAATTGCTGTCCCTGTCGGATAAGCATTAATCTCTTGCCAACTAACTGGCGCTATTTTTGTCCAATCAAATCCAAGACGATTAAAGACGTCAGCTGATTTTATCCAACGTTTCTGTCCATTTTCTAAATAGTATATCTTCCAATCATTGTCAAATTTAATCAAGCGATTTTCAGGATACCAATTAAGTTCTGTTTGAGAAATTGAGATTACATCTTCTAATTTATTTCCATAAGAATAAAACACATCCATATTGGGTACTTTTCTTTTCATCCAACTTGTAGTTATATAATAAACATCAGGAGAAGCGCCAACCCTTACTAATTTTACCCTCTCATAACGATTCATCTCTGATTGATTAATAGGTTTTATATCGCTTTCTTTAAAACCATAATTATTAAAAATGCTTGGCGCCGGAATCCAATGATACTTGCCATCAATAATTTGATAAACTTCTTGTTGTCCCCTAACTCTTACTAAGTCATAATCAAGCTTTTTAAACACATCAACCCATTGATAATAAGTATCCTCGCGATTAGATTTATCCGTAACAGTTAAGCTAACTTTATAATTGCCCGGCACAGTGTAGATGTGTTTTGGATTTCTGTCATAAGAACTCTTTCTGTCTCCAAATGACCATACCCATTTTTGAATGTCGCCATTGCCATCAGGATCTGTTGAAGCATCAACAAAAATTATTTCTTCATTTTCTGTTGGCCAAGAAGTGCGAATAAAGAAACGGGTGTTGGGATTGTGATCTTCGTTTTCACTTTCTCCGTTTTCAATAATGATTCTTAATTCTTTATTGTCAATAATTTCATTATCTGCAGTTTTTAGGATTAGTTTTACATTATAACTTCCTACTTTTTCATATTCGTGGGATATAATGGCAGGCCCGCAAAATATATCAACTTTTTCAATGTCATTGTCGCCCCAATCAATATTCGCCTTATAATCGCTTTTTTCTTTGCATTCAATTTCATAATCAATATAAGTTTTTTCGCTTAAGATTTTTGAGGATTCTTCATTAAATTTGAATTCTTTAATTTTTGGTTGCCATTCTTTTTCAATTATAAAGTCAAGTTTAAATATTTTTTCTCTGCCAGCGCTGTCTTTTAATGTTAATGTTGGATAATAGCGGCCTGAATTATTGTAGATATGTTCTTTTTGATAGTTATTACCTCTAACAAGAGTAAAAGTATAAATCGCATTATCACCATAATTCAAAATAGCATTAATGCTGTTGTCTTGCTTATCTCCGCCCTTAATTTTAAATTCCACTGCCTGTCCTACATAAAAACCGCTATTTGCGTTTGCGGAGAAAAGATTAATATAAGGATTTTCTTGAATAAAGGCGCCCGCCCAAAAAGGAACGGCCACCAAAATAATCATCAATGAAAAAAGAACGCCAAAGGCGCCCTTCCGATTTTTAATATTCAAATGATTTTTCTTCATTTCCATTTCATCTCTATCCTATCTCTAAATATAAATTTGTCAAGGATTAACATTCATTTATTTTTCGCATTCTCCTCTATAATAAGCCCACTCTTCACACTCGCTATTTTCAAAAACACAAATGCCAACTTGACCTTTATCCATATCGTGTATTTCCAGCTTGCCTCCTTGTTTTTCACAATAAACAGATGCGGGATTGGCTAATTCTATTTGTTCTTCGCTTTTTTCTTGAATTTGCGCTGCTTGAATTTGGCGTCCGCCATAATCAATAACATTTTCTAAAAGAATGCCCTCAATAATAACCGTTTTTCCAGAATCTTTTAAATTGGTTATGACATTTTTAATATCTGTTCTGCCGGTCTTCGCCTCAATGCCATATTCTTGACCATCTGATGAAACGAAATAATCATCAAATTGAGCGCCTTCAGGAGTTGAATAAATTTTTCCTTCAAAACTTAATGACTTTTTTTCAGAAGCTTCAGGGGTATTTTCGTTCAGTTCTGGCGCTTTAACAACTCTAATTCTCCAACAAACAACTCCAGCAATAATTAAAATAATTACTAAAATAGCAATAAACAAAAATTTATTTTTTAATATATTCATTAAAGTCCTTCTTTGTCGGTTTTAGGTATCTTTTTCCACTCTAAATACGAATAAACGCTTAGGAATAGAATCCCGCCAAAAACCGCAATAAGCATAATAATAAATGCTATCTCACTAGAGATAAAAGCGCTAAGCAAAACAATCAATCCCATCGTCATAAAAACAGGTTTTCCCATTTTATGAGTTTTTCTCCATACTTCATCCGAGTAAATAGTCCAAGGCAGCCGAATGCCGATAAAAAAATTACGTTTAATTTTAGGCATTAAATTCCCCATGAAGACGAATAGCGCGCCGACTCCGATAATCACGATTTTATCAACGAGAATTCTGTTCTTACTTAAGGCAGCAATCAGGGTAACGCCGTAAAGCCCTCCCATAAAAAGAATCATAGCTAATTTAAATTGCCATAAAACATCATAAAATTTTTCAATATTTTTTCTGAAAGGATCTAAAAAAACAATAAAACTTAAGAACAAATAAATGCCCAAGATAATCATCGGCAAGAAAAATGCAGCAAAACAGGGCGTTGACCAACCGTCAATGTCTCCGTGAATATTCCAATGAGAAGGCACGCGGGCAGGCAATTGAGGATAATAAACTATCCCTAAGATAAATAAACCTAAAATCAATAAAACTACCCAAATTTCTTTTTTAATTTTAAATAATTTCATAATGCTTGGTTTCAAGTTTCTATTGCAATATGACTGTTAATTAATTCATCAAAAACTTAAATTAAAGCTTTTTCAATCAGAAATTTTTTAATTATATCATTTTTTGTCTCAAAGCCTTCCATATAAATAACCTTTTCTGTATAATCTATATCTTCAAAATACGATAGCTGGACTCTGAATAATTTTTCATTAAATTCAGATTTAAAAATCTTTTTGGTTTTGTGGACAACTTTTTCAAAATTGTAATAATTCTTTATTATAAAATAAAGATCAATGTAGTCCTTCCATTTTACTCTCCTACCAAGGGTATGGGCTTTCATTGCTGATAAAGTAAGTAAGTCAGCTATTTTTATTACATTTTCAAAACTTTTTGTAAAAGGTATTGGGTAAGGATAACACAAGAAAGTTAGGCGCACTCCATTAACCATTACCGTATACTGATTTTTCTGATCTGTTATTATTCTCTCAATTTTCGCAAATTTAGTAATTTTTTGCCTAAGATCCAAATTATCAAATTCTTTTTTAGTAAAGAGATCAAAATCAATAGAACGGCGGTGGCCAATATGCAAGGCGATTGCTGTTTCACCTACTAAACCAAAATCTTGCGAAAATGATTTTATGAGAGACAAAAGCTCAACCTGTTCTTTTGTCATTATCTCTTTATGAAGCATACTTTTTGAAATAAAGATTGAAATAATTAAGAATTTTTGGATCGTAATTTACTCTTTCTTTTTTTATCTGTGATCTAAAAATTTTAGCTACCTTTTTGATGCCTAAAAGAGCAATAAGTTTTTTAACATCCTCAAAATCACCATAGTTCAAAACGACCTCTACGACTGCGCCGTCTGAAAGCATTTCGGGCTTCGCCTTATACCATGTCAAGTACGGTCTTTTTTTTATAAAAGTATTAAGAGACATAATTTTAGAAAATATTATTAATATCTATTTTCTATTTTACCATTTTTTTGATTTTTGTAAAACAAAAAGACCCTACTTGCGTAGAGTCCTTTTTTCCCTGATATAAATTGCTTATATTTCCGTTTTAACGAGTAACAGAAATAATTTGGTCTAATTCAGCAGATGGAGCAGTGATAGTAACACGATTTTCCGCTGTTAACATAATTGTGTAGCCACTATCATAATCTGTGCAATCAGTATACGAGCCAACGGAAGGATCAAAAACCATTTCAGCAACATAAGTTGGCACAATACAGGAACAAACATCATAATCTCCGCCCACAGTATCGCTTCCCATATTAGTTGCTACCGCTGGAACAGCGCCGGCAGCACAAACAAAACTGCCATTGTCAGCAATATTCTGAGTAATAGCATTTAAAGCAGTACTCGCGCCTGCTTGCCTAGTAGCATTTCTTGCTTGAGCAAGCTGTCTTGCCGGATTAACTGCTACAATAACAATCGCTGCCAATATCGCGATAATGCCTATAACGATAAGGAGTTCAATAAGCGTAAAGCCCTTAGAATTACCTTTTCTCATATTAATCAACAGGTTAGGTTGCGAATAAATCCAAGATTAGATTAATTATTATTTTTAAATAAAATATCAGGGAAAATCTTGAAATTATTCTTCTTCCTCCTGTAACCAAGCTTTTGTCATGACAAAAGCTAGAAAACAAATTATATTTTAATTTTCTTGCTAAAGGTCATACATCTAAAGAATGACCCTTAAAATTAACTAAATTAATATTAACATTATGAGAGTTTTTTTCCAATCCCCTCAGCGCCAATCCAATTACAGTCGCGTAAAGAATGGGCGCTTCTTTCTCAAGATACATTTTATCACTTTTAGAGTTTATTTCAATTTTCCAATTTATCCACGGGTTAGTTCTTTGAACTTGAATCCCAATTCTGCTTTCAATGCAGGCATCAATCCCTGCCATTAAGCTTGATCCCCCACATAGAACAATGGCTTTAATTTTACGCTGATTTGTTGTTTGATAATGGTCTATTTCCTTTTTAATTTCACCAATGACTGGCAAACAAAATGAATTAAAGATAGGTAAAATTTTATTATCACCTACTTTTTCGTTCAGGCCCAATGTTATCTTCATTCTATCCGCCTCTTCAAAAGAAAGCTTAAGATTGGTTGCAATAGCTTTGGTTAAATGATTTCCTCCAAAAGGAAAACTAGCGCTTAAACAAATCTCGCCTCTATCAATAATGCTCATATTGGTTGTTCGCGCCCCCATATCAAGAATTAAAATATTTTCTTGTTTGTCTTCTTTCTTTATTAAGGCGCGCGCTAAGCTGGCCGATTCAATGTCAATAACAATTGTTTTAATGCCAATTTTATGAAAACTGTCTAAGTATCCGTCTATAATTTCTCTGGGAGAAGCAACATAAAAAATCCCTTTTCTTTTTGTTTTTTTATCCTCATAGATTTCTTTAAAATCAAAGTAGAGATCATTGGGATTAAAGGGCATTGATTCGGCTGCTAAAACTCTGATTTTATTTTCAAGATCCTTGCCCGTCAAATTGCTATTCACCTTATAAATATTTATAAATGTTTTTGATTCGGGTATTGCGAGAAAAATTTTTTTTGGCGTTATTGGTTTTGGCCGAATTTTTTCAAAAATTTCTTTAAGCGCGTTAGAAAGTTTTTCGCTGTCAATAATTCGGCCATTTTCAACTATGCCTTCTTCAATACTAATATAGCCGAAAGCTTCAGCTAAAAGCTTATCGTTCTTTTGCCTACTCAAAGCTAAAACTTTAATTGACTTGTCGGAAATATCTATACCGACACTAATCTCGTCTCGATTAAAAAATTGAAAAAGATTAAAAGCCATATAATTATAACTAAAATTCTGCTACTTCTTCCCACTGGCTTATTTCAATTTGAGGAGTAGTGGTTGCAATAATAATTTTCAAGCGGCGCGTAGCGCCAGAAATACTGCCGTAAGTTTTAATAGTTTTCTCTCCGCCGACACCATTCTCCACAGGTAAAATTCCACACAATCCTTCGTCAAATGTCAAGATTTCATTGCCCTGGTATTCCAAATCTTGCCAAATCTTTTCAAGCGCTTCTTCTGCGCAGGCAATTGCCAAAAATGAACTTTTTTCTGTTGCCACTCTTTGCCAAATGATTTTCGTTCCTGTAGTAGCGCCGAAACTAAGCGAAATTAAAGCGATTAAAATCCCAGCGCCTAACAAAACAACGCCAACTATCGCAATGTATCCATTTTGCTTTAATAGATATTTCATTTTCAGTTCAACGAGGCAAGTTAAAGGTCGTTGTAAAACTCAAGCGAGTTCCCGATCTAGATGAAGAAAGTTCAATGTTTATCTTAATTGATATGCCTGTTTGATTATTTGTTAATTTGACAAAATTTAGATCAGTTATTTCAATCGCGTTCGTAGTAAGGGCCGCGCCGGATCCAATACCTTGCGCAAAAAACATTGCAGCACCATCCAAATAAAATCTTGTCGGATTTAATTCTGGGTTCTTCGTTTCCAAAGAAAGTTCATCGCCTGCGCTAAGGGGTAGAATAACTGACTTCGCTTTTCTTATATTGTACCCTATCTTAGCAAAAACAAAATTGGCGTTTTCAATAATTTCCTCGCCGGCAAGAACTTTTTGTCTGTTAATAAAAACATTATAACCTAAATTTGTAATAACTACCAAAAGAACGCTACTGATCGCAATATAAAGCAGAGCTTCTACTAGAGTAAAACCAGATAAATTTTCAATTTTAAATTTTAAATTTTTAATCAATATTTCAATTTAAAAATTATTTTATAATCAATTTTCCTTCTCCTAATTTTTCTTTAGTTTTATAATTTTGGCAATAGTAATTTAATTCCGCCGCTTTACTGGGCGCCCTGAAAGAAATCGTCATACTTTTATTGGCTTTTATTATTTCACTAATACCGATTTCTTCAATTATGAAAATATAATCATCGTCTAAGCTTGTAATTTTTAAAATAACTGCTTGATTTTTTAAAATATTAATATTGTCTAAGCTTAAAACTCCATTTTCTATACTAAGTTTTATAATGTCCTCCTCTTTGGGAGGCAGAGCTGGTTCATCGGGAACTTTAATGGCGCTGCCTGCTATGGGCGCGTCTGTGTTATAAAGATCTTCATTTTGTTTCGGCGCATCAGGACCTGAAGTTATGCTGTCATCATATTCTTTCTCTGGTAATTTAGGTTCCGCGGACTGAGAAATAATTTCGCCTGGCAATTTAATCTTTTTATGCTCAGGAATTGATGTTTCTTTGGTGGAATCGTAAATAGAAGATTTTGTGGAAAAATAATAAACCACGCATGTAATACTTATGACCAATAAGACCAATAATCCAAGCCAAATAATTTTGTATGAATTGAATTTCATATTATTTTTTTATGGAGTATTCACTATTGCTAATCCTCCGTCAACATTCTCAACTGCCATATAAGAATAACTATTTTTGTAAAAAACGCCGTTGCCTTCTCCTCCAATGTTAAAATTATCAATAAAGTATGGGGCATAAGCAGATGCAACATTAATGCGAATTAATCCTCCTTCTCCGGCTTTCGCCGCCACATAAGCGATATTATTATAATAATAGACATTATTACATTCTGATCCGACATCAACAATTACTAAGCGCGAAATAATCCGCCCATATAGATAATAAGTTTCAAATCCTCCTTTTTCAGAATCAACGGCGACAAAAGCATAAGCATAATATCCTTTATCCACTACATCAAATCCGCGCCCGGCATTAATAGCCATATAGATCCAACCATTAACCACTTTGATGTCGTGAACAGCTGCTCCAACATTATATGAAGCATAAAAATAGGGCGTTTTAGGATTAGCCACATTGTAAATAATTAGACCCTCGTTTTGTTTATCTTGACCGATATAGAGATAATTATTATAAACATAGACTGATGTGGGTTGAGCAGAGACATTAATGCTGGTCGTATAACTTGGATTATGCGGATCTGAAATATCTATAACAGCAATTTTATTGGTATTAACAGCTAAATAAGCGTAATTGCCGCTAACAACGACATCCTTGCCTTTGCTATTAATATCAAGCGTAGATATGATTTGTGGAAGAGAAGGGTTTGTGGTATCAACTACAGCCATGCTTTTGTGCTGATCGTCAATAGCCAAATAAGTATAATTACCAGAAACATATATGTCTTTTGCGCTATCGCCTAAATCAATAACTCCGCTTCCTGCTTGTTGAGTTCTTTGCCAATTAGTCAGATAGCTTTTGAGTATCATATTCTTTTCTTGGCCAAAATTATTAAACCAGTTTACTTGACTAATCACCTCAAATTTATTTTCGTTAATACTTGTCAATGTGATGCTGCGACGATATTTTTCTTCAATAATATCGCTTATTCCTGAGAATATCCACGCAGTCCCTTCCTGCGCCAATCCATGACTGCCTTGGGTTAAATATTGCCAATCGCCATCACGAATAGACCGCACAGCTTCTATGCCCTCTTGAGCATAAAGAAGCGCTTTATATGACACCAAATTAATCCTCAACAAATCCTCTCCCGAAAACATCAGAACAGAAATGCTTGCGCTCAATAAAACAAAAACCGCCATCGCTATTAACAATTCTATAATGGAAAAACCTGTCTTGTTTCTCATAATAATTTTTGCATTTATACTTTCGGTCTTAAGGCACCCCAATAGATACATTGAGGTTAAGAGAGATTAAGCCCTGATTATTAGTGTAAATAATATTTTCTCTTCCTCCGCTTGTTAAAATTATTTCTCCGCTTTGATTAGGCAATCCCGTCAATTTTGCAAAAACAATTTCGCTCAATCCATTTATGTTAATTTGTTCTGGTAAATAATAAATCTGGTCATATTGAACATTGCGCCCTATATAATTCTCTCCTTTAAAGAGAATAAATCTATCTTGTTCTATATAAACGCCGAAACTACTATCCAGATTTTGACTCATAGATTGGGATTGGGATAATCTTAGGGATTCTAAAAGTTCGCGCGATGTTCCATTAAGCTGTTCTACATTAAAAAATCGCAATCCGTAAGGAACAGCGACCGTTAAAATAATGGCAAACAGAGCAATAACAAGGGTAATTTCTAATAAAGTAAACGCGTTTGTGTTTTTTTGTTTGAACATTAAGGCAAAATTAACGCACTTGAATATCGCTAGTAAATTGGTAGATCGGCATCAGAATAGATATGGCGACAACACCAACAATAAGACCTACGCCAATCAAGAGAATCGGCTCTAAAATATTGGCTAAGTTTTTTGTTGCCACATCCACATCTTTTTCGTAAAAATCAGCGATATAAAAAAGCGTTTCTTCTAAGCTGCCGCTTTTTTCTCCAATTTCAATCATTTTTATCGTCATGCCGGGAATAATATGGGATGTCCCTCTTAAAAAGGCGCCTAATCCTTTTCCCCCCCGAATACTAACCGAAGCTTTTTTAAGAGTTTCTTTATAAGCTAAATTATTTAAAGTAGCAGCGCTTATTTCCAATGCATCAACTATTGTTACTCCGCTTTTAAGGAGAGTGGCTAATGTTCGAGAGAAATACGCTAAATTTACTTTCTTGACGAGCTTGCCAAATACAGGCATTTCAATTAAAAGACGGTGACAAAATAATTTGATTGCTTTAACTCTCAAAATCAATTTCATTAAAATAACAAAGAGTATCATTCCCCCAATGTAATAAAACCAATATTTTTCCAAGTTAGAAACTAAGGCAAGAAGAATTTTAGTAACTAACGGCAGTTCAACATTCATGCTTCTGAAAAAGGTTAAAAGTTTAGGCAGAACAAAAGTCGCCAGACCAAAACCAATCATTAGCGTTGCTCCTAAAACCAAAGTAGGGTAAATCATCGCTCCCTTTATTTTCTTTTTTAGTTCATAAGTTGCTTCAAGCTGACTAGCTAAGTGTTTCAAGCTTTCTTCAAGCGTGCCTGATTCTTCTCCAATTTTTATCATATTTATAAAAAGCGGATCTAAATCTTTTTCATATTTCAAAAGCGACTTTGAGATAGACATTCCTCCCTTAATTTCGCCAGCAAGATTTATAAGAATCTTCTTTAATGTGGGAGAAGACTGCTCTTGGAGTTCCAAAATACTTTGTTGAAGAGAAACACCAGAAGAAAGCATTAGTGAAAGGTATTTTGCGAAGAGAATTTTATCAATTGTTTTTACTTTGTTAAACATGAAAATAAATCAAACATCAAAAGTCAAATATCAAATAGAAAAATATAAAATAATAAATTAAAATGAATAATTATTTTTTTCCTTTAAGCGTTAACACGCTGGATGCGATAATTTTTGCTATTTCGTTCACCTCGTCAAATAACTTTTCCAACTGATCCCTGTCTGTTGTTTTTAATTCTTTAAATATTAAAAGCCAATATACGGTTTCGTTTGCAGATTTAAGGGCAATTTGAAAGAAATTGATGTATTCCTTTCTGGAACTCGATGCTTTAGCTTCAACTACATTGGCTCCTATTGAGGTAGCGCTTCTTATAAGTTGATCGGTTAAACACCAACGTATTTTCTGTTTTCTTTGAGATTCAGAAAATTTGATAATGGCTATTGAAAATTTGATAAGTCGTTCAATAAAATTCTTTTTGAATTTTTCTTTATCATTTTGCATTCTGATTTTTGTATTTTGAGTTTTTGAATGAAATTTTTTTAAGCTTTGCCTTATCATTTTGCATTCTGATTTTTGATCTTTGAGTTATTATTGTATGACTCTCATTACTTCCTCTATGGTTGTAATCCCTTTGATTATTTTTCTGGCGCCATCTTGAATCATCCTTGTCATGCCATTTTTAATTGCTTGCTTTTCTATCTCGTCAGCGTCAGAATCTTGCATAATAAGCTCCCGAATATTTTCTTGAATTTCAAGCACTTCAAAAATACCCTGCCTTCCTCTGTAACCGGTGAAACCACATTCTTTGCAACCTTTGCCGCGATAAACTCTAACTTCTTTCGCATTTTCCTGACCCTTAATTAAAGAACTGAATAATTCTTCCGGAAGCGTTCTTTTAAGAGTATTAATGTCTAAAGTGTAGCTTTCGCGACAATTAACACAAACCCTTCTTACTAATCGCTGAGCAACGACAATATTGACCGACGAAGCCACTAAAAATGCTTTTATGCCCATATCCATTAAACGAGGAAAGGCGGTAGCGGCATTATTGGTGTGAATAGTTGATAAGACTAAATGACCCGTCATGGCGGAGTTAATTGCAATCTTGGCAGTTTCCTCGTCTCTAATTTCACCAACCATAATAATATCTGGATCTTGGCGAACAATCGCCCTTAATCCTGTGGAAAAAGTCAGTCCCGTTTTTTTATTAACCTGGATTTGATTAATTTTATCTATCCCGTATTCAACCGGATCTTCAATTGTTGATATATTTACTTCAGGCGTGTTTATTTGCTGTAGAATTGCATAGAGCGTAGTAGTTTTTCCACAGCCGGTTGGACCGGCAGACAAAATCATCCCATAGGATTTCTTAACAATTTTCTGCATTCTTTCCAAGTCGCTCTCGTCAAAACCTAATCCATTTAAATCAATGGCGCGTGATTTGCCCGAGAGAATTCTCATAACAATTTTTTCGCCGTTAACAATTGGGACAACTGATACTCTAATGTCAAATGTATCTTCGCCAAATTTTTTTCTAAACTTACCGTCTTGAGCTGACATATGCTCATCAGTTTTCATTTTAGCCAATACTTTAATTCTCATAATAATGGGGTCGCGGAAACTCACCGGAAGATAGATAACATCATGCAGAATTCCGTCAATTCTATAACGAACTACAACTTTCTCTTCTCTGGGTTCCATATGAATATCAGAAGCTCTGTTCTCGTAAGCATAATCAATGATACTATCCACCACCCTAATTACGGGAGCATCTTCCGGCTTAGTTGTTCTACTTGCTTTGCCAAGCTGTCTTTTGATTAAGCTTTCAAAATGTTCTCTAAATCCCGCTCGATAACGAGAAAGGGCGGTTTTAATATCTTTGGGCGTTGCGTAATAAATAATAATATTCTTGCCTGTTTTTTTCTTTAACCAACGCGCCATTTCTGAATTTTGAGGATTAGCCATGGCAACCCGCAATCCCTCTTTATCCATTCTGAAAGAGATAACTTGCTGGCTTTTGGCAACTAATTGAGGAATGATTTTAAGCACTTCATCAGAGATAACGGTTTTTCTTAAATTAATAAAAAGAACGCCCATCTCTTCGGCGATTAGCTGGCCTAAGTGTTCTTCGGATATAAAATCTTCATCAACGAGAATTTTTGCAAGCGAAAGTTTTTTTTCTCCCGCTAATTTCAAAGCAATTTCAAATTGTTTTTCTGTCAAAATCCCCGGATTAACCAAGATTTGTTTTAATTTGCCTTCTCCAATGTCCATAATTTTAATTAATTCCTAAGATTTTTTTTACTTTTTCTCCAACCTGTTTCACGGTATAGTCTGTTTTAATTAAATAATCTTCCGCGCCCATTTCAAGCCCTCTCTTAAGGTCGGAATCTTGCCCTAAATTAGAGAGAATAATGACTGGAATTCTTTTTATAATTGGATCTTCCTTTAACTTTTCCAAACACTTAAAGCCGTCCATTTTGGGCAAGATTAAATCAAGCAGAATTAAATCCGGCTTCAGTTCTTTTGCAGACATCAGTCCAGCTTCTCCATCTCCGGCGGTTGAAACTTGAAATCCTTCTTTGATAAGTCCCGATTCATACATTTTGACTAAAAATTCATCATCTTCAACAACAAGAAGGTGGATTTTTCTATTTTCCATAAAAATAATTAATACAAATTTATTTCCTGTTTATTATAGTAATCTATAACAAACTGTGTTTATTATAGTAATCTATAACAAACTGTGTTTATTATAGTAATCTATAACAAACCCTGTTTATTATAGCAAATTATAATAAAAACTCCCAATAATAATTGGGGATAACATAATTCTCGCGCCTTAATAATTAAATGTATAAAAAAATGCCCCGAAAATATTCAGGGCAATTTAACTCTTGGTCCAGAAATATTTAACTAAACTAACAGTTCTCAAGCTGATTGCTATTAGTAAACACGCGTTAACAACACAGCGAAATGTAGACCAATACGGCGTCCATTTGACTGAAACAAGCGTAACACACAGCGCGCCAATTAGGAATCCATAAGCTACTTTTCCAAAAATATTAGGAAACTTTTTCGTTTTTATTCCTTTATTCCTTTGGAAATATACTCTTATTCCAATCACTATTGTTATTAATTCCAGTCCTGCTAATATGCCAAAAGGAATGCCTAGCAAATGTTTAAATAGAATATATCCACCCGGAAGAACAAAAACTTTATCAATTAGGTGATCCAATGTATCTCCTAGCGAGCTTTCAACATGCCAGCGTCTTGCCAGTGCACCATCTACAATATCACTCATTGCCCCGCAAAAATATAGGGCTGCTATAATATGGTAATTAGTTATAATGTGAATCCCTACAGGAAAGTAAAACTTATCATGAACTAAAAACCAAATAATAAAATATAAAAAGAGCAAGCGAGAAAAAGTTACTAGATTGGGTATGTATTTTTTCAAAGAACTCATCTCCATTATATTTTGTTTCCGAGTTCACGAGGAATTACAAAACATTGTGTCCGCCGAAGCTTTCTCGGCCTCCGTAGCTGAAGGTACTTCGGTGAAGAAGGCAGCGTAGGCGGGTCTTTTGTTTTTTGAACTCCATTCTATCTTAACAAAAAAAGTACGCTTTACAAGAACGCACTTTAATTAAAAAAGCTTTTATCTATTTGTAAACGGCAAAAGAGCCATAATCCGAGCATGTTTAATGGCTTTTGACAGTTTGCGTTGATGCTTTGAACAAACACCGCTCTTTTTTCTGGGCAAAATTTTGCCTAAGGGCGTTAAATATTTTTTTAAAACAACCGTATTGGTATAGTCAATTTCTTTTATATTTTTTTGGCAAAAAAAACAATTACGCATATTTCAAATGAAAAACTAAAAAATAAAATTTTTAAATTTTGACGCCTGCCTGCCGGCAGGCAGGGAAAGCTAAAAAGGAATATCTTCTACATCTACTTCTCCTTCGTCTTCTGTCTCTAAATCTTTCTCATCTTCTTTTTTAGCAGGTTTTTTTTGGAAAGTATTCGTTGAACTGCCTGAAGACGAATCTGGCTGCATACGAGGACCAAGCTGTAGCTCTTCTCCAATAATTTCTGTGCGATAATGTTTCTGACCGTCTTTGCCATCCCATGAACGGTTTTGAATCCTGCCAATGACAAGGCACATTTTTCCTTTATTCAGATATTGATTTGCGACATCCGCCAATCTCCCAAACAATACTATGTTGTGGAAATCAGTTGATTCCTGGCGATTGCCAGTTTTATCTTTCCAGACTCTATTGGTAGCCAAACTAAAATTCGAAATTGCCTGACCCGATGGAAGGGTGCGAGCTTCAGGATCGGCGGTAAGCCGCCCCAAGATAAAAGCCTTATTGAGATTCATAAATTAATACCGTAAGGACTATAAGAGTTATAATGCCATAACGATTTCTTTTATGGCTTTACAGCTTTACGGCTTTACGGCTATTTAAAGCTCTTTTTCTAAAAGTTTTTTTAATGATTTGTCTATGTCCTCTAATTTAATTTTGAGTTTTTTCTTCAATTCTGGTTTTTTTATCTTTTCTTTTTTAATTTGACCACTAACACCGCTTATTTTTTTTATCTTCTCTTCTTTCTCTGTTTCTCTTTTTAGATACTTTCTAGGAACCCTTTTTTGGATTATATCTGCTGTTTTTCTAGTTGTTATTAGATAGCGAAGAATTTTCTCTTCTTGCTCTAATGCCTCCCTTAATTCTACCACATTTTCGGGAGAAGTTTCAAATATCAATGAATTTAAAAACGCAGAAATTTCTTTCTTTATTGGATAAGCAAGCATAATCTTTCTTGATTCTCCTTCTTTTATTATTTTACCGACAATATCTTTCTTAATCTTTTGCCAAATTTCTTGAAGTTTTTTTTCTTCAAGTTTGCCTGAAAATTGTAAATTTAATTCATAAATCTTCATAGTATAATAATCCTCAAACTTTTACGGATCTAAATAAAAACGCGAATGATTTTCTATGTTAGCAAAGTATAAGAGAGGAGTCAAGACATACAATTTGATACATATTATTTTAAATGATATCATTATATAAAATTTAAAGTTTAAAATTAAATTAATGTTTGATTCTTCTATTTTTAAAGCTTACGATATTCGCGGCACTTATCCCGATCAAATCAACGAAAAAGCGGTATATAATATTGGCAGAGCTTACCTTGATTTTATTCGCGAGAAAGAAAAAGTTGATGAGCCCCAGATAGTCGTAGGGCGAGACGCCCGCCTCTCTTCAGATAAGCTTTTTGACGCCTTATCTCAAGGTATTATAAAACAAGGCGGCGATGTTTTTGATATTGGTTACGCGACAACTCCGATGCTTTATTTCGGAGTTAATTTTTTAACCGCCCAAGGTGGAATTATAATAACTGCCTCTCATAATCCAGCCGAATATAATGGCCTTAAAATGACCAGAAGCCAAGCTATCCCCATAAGTAGCGCTTCAGGATTAACGACTATTAAAAAAAGGGCTCAAGGAGAAAAATTTAAAACTGGTGAAACTAAAGAAAAAATTGATAAAAAACCGATTCTTCCATACTATATAGATTTTTTAATGAAAACCGCTAAAGTCAATATTAAAGAAAAAGTTGTTATTGACGCAGCTAATGCTATGACTGCTTTAATCCTGCCCCAGCTTTTAAAAAGGTTAAACATTAATTATGTCCCTCTCTATTTTAAAATTGACTGTACTTTTCCCAATCACGAAGCTAATCCCTTTAAAGAAGAAACCTTAGATGAATTAAAAAAAACAATGAAGAAAGAAAGGGCTTCTTTAGGCATCGCCTTTGACGGAGATGGAGATCGGGTTGTTTTCTTAGACGAAGATGCCAAAGTAGTGAGGGGGGATTATATTACATCTCTTTTGGCTCAAGAAATTTTGAAAAAAGAAAAGGGTAAAGTTATTTTTGATCTTAGGTCTATGTGGACGCCAAAGGAGGCAATTAAAAAAGCGGGCGGAACACCTTTAATCTCCAAAGTAGGTCATTCCTTTATTAAAGAACAAATGAGAAAAGAAGGGGCCCTTTTTGCCGGAGAAACATCGGGTCATTATTTCTTTCAGGATTTTTTTAATTGTGAATCGGCTTTTCTAACAATGATAAAAGTTTTTGAAATTATGACCCAATCAAAAAAAAGCTTAAAAGAATTAGTAAAGCCCTTTGAAAAATATTATCATTCAAAAGAAATCAATTTTGAAGTTAAAAATAAGAAAAAAATTATTCAAAAATTAGAAGAAAAATACCCAAAAGGCAAAATTTCCCATTTAGATGGCTTGACTGTTGAATTTGATGATTGGTGGTTTAATGTCCGCCCTTCAAATACAGAACCCTTGCTAAGATTAAATTTAGAAGCAAAAACAGAAGAAGCGATGAAAAAGAGAATTAAAGAGATTGAAAATTTTATAAACAATAATTAAATTATTTTTATTTAATTTATAAATTCATAATTTGAAAAACCTCCCTAATAAAATAGAAAGGGTCTTGATTTATTAAAAACAAAGATATGAAACTTACTTTTTGTGGTGGCGCTAGAGCTGTCACCGGCTCTAACTATCTCCTTGAGATCGGTCAAAAGAAATATTTAGTTGAATGCGGGCTAATCCAAGGAAGCGCTTTCTCTGAATCGCAGAATTACCAACCTTTTCCTTATGACGCAAAAGAAATTGAGGCTGTTTTTGTCACACATGCTCATCTTGACCATATTGGTCTTTTGCCAAAATTAGTGAAAAATGGATTTTCGGGAACAATTTATTCTACCTTACCAACCAAAGATTTGGCTGATCCGTTGCTTAAAGATGCTTTTAAAATTATGCGCTATGAAACAGAACGTTCAAAAAAAGAAATGCTTTATGAATTAACAGATATTAACAAATCATTATCGCTTTTTAAGGGCGTAGATTATGGTAAAAAAATAGAAATTGATGAGCAAATTAGTGTAAGATTTCGTGATGCTGGCCATGTGCTTGGATCTGCTATTATAGAAATTTGGGCTAAAGAAGGAAAAAAGGAAAGAAAAATAGTCTTTTCTGGTGATTTAGGAAATCCACCTACTCCTCTTTTGCGTCCAACGGAGCTTATTAAAAAAGCTGATTATATTCTTATTGAATCAACCTACGGAAATAGAATGCACGAAAACAGAGAATTAAGAAAAGAGCTTTTGGAAGATTTTATAGAAGAGACAATTTCGTCCGGCGGAGTTTTGATGATCCCTTCATTTGCCCTAGAGCGAACTCAAGAAATCTTATACGAGCTCAATGAATTAGTGGAAAATCATAGAATCTCGCGCATACCAATTTTTATTGATAGCCCCTTGGCCATTAAATTAACAGATATTTATCAAAAATATCCCGAGTACTATAATAATAAGGCCAAATATCTAATAGCAAGCGGAGATGAAATTTTCCAATTTCCCGGGCTTAAATTAACAAAAACTGTTGAAGAGTCAAAAAGGATAAATGACATACCGGCGCCAAAAATAATTATTGCTGGTTCAGGCATGTCTAATGGAGGAAGAATCCTTCATCACGAAAGGCGTTATTTGTCTGATTCAAAGAATTTACTTCTAATTATTTCTTATCAATCAGTTGGATCATTAGGAAGACGGCTTTTTGAGGGCGAGAAATTCGTAAAGATTTTCAATACGCCGATCCATGTCAGGTGTAAAATTAAAGCGATTGGCGGTTATTCCGCGCATCCAGACAAAAAAGGCCTTCTGTCTTGGTTAAGGGGCTTTATTAAACCTGTCAAGAAGATTTTTGTTGTTCATGGAGAAGAAGAAGTGGCCCTGTCTTTAGTAAATTCTATTCAGGACAATTTAGGCATTGACGCAACTGCGCCATTGAGAGGCGATAGCATAACATTAAATTAAAAAAAACATGGCATATCTAAAAACTATAAATCAACAGCGATATTTGAAAATAGCGCTTTTTTATTTTTTAGGTTTTTTCTTGTCATTTATCTTCTGGCTTTTAATAAAGGTAAATTTTGATTTAGTTTTTTTAATAAACGGTGGCATGACAAGTTTAATTATAAGTTTTCTTTCCCTTCTCTTTTTTTGCTTATTTTTTGCCTTCTTTGCAAATTGCGCCTATCTTCTAAAAAGTTTTTATTTAACATCAGGATTAATTTTATTAGTCAATGTGCCGTATTTTGTTATTTTCGGCCTTAATCTTTTTGCTTTTGAAGGATTTTTAATTCTAATATTATTGTTTTACATTTGGGGCAAAAGAATAAATCATTATGATAAACAACATGCTCCTTTTAATCCCCTAATTAGCGGCAGAATTGGCCTAAGATCCGCGGTTACAATTTTTCTGCTTGTTATCTCTTTTTCTTTTTATGTTGCGATTGCTTATGAAGGAGAAGCCGGTTATTTCATCCCTCGTCTTGAAAAGTACACAGTTAATTTAAGCCATCAAGGGCTAAGCCTGCTTATTCCGGGATATAATAAAAACATAAAGATTGATAATGCTATTCATTTAATTTTAAAAAATAAATTCTGGCGAAAGTTTATCACTGCTGAAGACGAAATAAATCCATCAGATCCTCAGATAATTCTTCTGACAAGAAAATCTCTTGAGGATAAACTTGGCATTTCTCTAAACAATGAATCGGCTGATTATTTAATAAGCTATTTAGTAAAGAACTATGTAGGGGATACTTTGATGAAATATCAAAATATTTTCTCTGGCGCAGCTGCCTTAGCTTTTTTCCTTTTCTTAAAATTATTTTCTTGGGCATATTATTTTTTAATCCGAGGTCTTTCCTGGGTTTGGCTTAGATTGTTCTTGCTTACGAAAATCGTTAGTAAAAAAACCGAAACGATAGAAATAGAAAAAATAGTTATTTAACAAGAACCAATACAAAATACAGAGATTTAATCTCTGTATTTTGTATTATTTGATATCTTAAAGTTTTTTTTCGCTTTCAATTGCTTGATAAATTTTCTTTTCAATGGTTTTAGCAATTTTTAGATTTTTCCGTAAATACTCGCGCGACATTTCAACTCCCTGCCCCAGTTTTTTGCCGTCAAAACTTAACCAAGATCCAGCTTTTTTAATCACATCATATTTTACGCCCGTATAAATTACATCGCCCAAGTAAGAAATACCTTCATTGTAAAGAATGTCAAATTCTGCGGTTCTAAAAGGAGGCGCGACTTTATTCTTAACAACCTTGGCTTTAACTCTCACGCCAATAACTTCCTCGCCTTTCTTAAGTTGAGCCGCTTTTCTGACCTCAATTCTGACTGAAGAATAAAATTTAAGCGCTTTGCCCCCCGGAGTAGTTTCAGGATTACCAAACATAATTCCAATCCTCATCCTAATTTGATTAATAAAGACAATGCTTGTTCCGCTTTTTGCCACAATAGCTGTTAATTTTCTTAACGCATGAGACATAAGTCGGGCCTGAAGACCAATCTGTTGATCTTCCATTCGGCCTTCAATCTCAGCCCGCGGAGTCAAGGCGGCCACCGAGTCAATGACAATTAAATCAACTGCCCCTGAGCGCACCATCGTTTCAACAATATTAAGCGCTTGTTCGCCCGTATCAGGTTGAGATATCAAAAGATCATCTATTTTGACTCCAATCTTTTTAGCATATTCAGGGTCTAAAGCGTGTTCAGCATCAATAAAAGCAACAACACCGCTTTTTTTTTGAGATTCCGCAACAATATGCAAGCTTAGTGTGGTTTTTCCCGATGATTCTGGTCCATAGATTTCAATAACTCTTCCTTTGGGAATCCCCCCAATTCCTAAAGCAATATCTAAAGATATTGAACCAGTTGGAATACTGTTGACATCGACTTTTTTTGCTTCTCCTAATTTCATAACCGCGCCCTCGCCATATTTTTCTTTGATTTCGTCAACGACAGCTTGAATTTTTTTCTCTGTATCGCCAACTATTTTTTCTTTAATTGTTTTTTGTATTTTTGGTTCTTTTTTTGAAGTCATAATGATAAAAATTTAATAAAAAGACAGGTTAAAATATCACTTTAATTTTAAAATCCTTAATTCAAAATTATTTTTTTTGCCAAAACGCGATTCCGCTTCAATAGTGAAAAAATTCAAATCCTTGTGCAAATCCACGTTTTTTTCAAAACTACCCTCCTCGTCAAAAGGAAACAATTGGCCATTAATCCTTAAAAGATATGTTCTTTTTACATATCCTCTAATTAGATATTCGTCGCTTTCTATTTTGATCTCTTTGGCCTGTGGCTGAGTTATAATAATTTTTGGCGGAAGAACAACGCTTAATAATTTCTCTAGAAAAAAAACAAAAATTAAAATTGACAAAATTCCCCACAAAAAATGCATTAAATAAACTCTTCTAAAATGCATTATCTTCTTTTTTAATAAGAATTTCGCGCGACTTTGATCCCCGAGGCGGTCCAATAATACTGTCTCTTTCGAGCATATCTAAAATACGAGCCGCTCTTGCATATCCTATTCTCATTCTGCGTTGAAGAAGCGATGCTGAAGCTTTCTTTGATTCCAAAATAAGTTTTTTTGCGTCAGCATAAAGTTCGTCCTCAAATTCATAATCTTTAAAACTATCAATACTAACTCTTTCATTATCTTCGCCTATTCCTAAATTAATTTGACTTTCTTCCTCGTAATCTTGTTTTTTAAAGAAGTCTACTACTTTTTTAATTTCACGCTCTAAAATAAATGCTCCTTGAATCCGTTTCGGTTTTGAACTGTCTCCGGTCTGATAGAGCATATCGCCCTTGCCTAATAATTTTTCAGCGCCCGCCATATCAATAATGGTCCGCGAATCTATTTGAGAAGCAACCTGAAAAGCAATACGAAAAGTAATATTAGCCTTAATTAATCCCGTAATAACTTCTACGGAAGGACGTTGCGTAGAAAGAATGAGATGAATGCCGACCGCGCGCGCCATTTGAGCCAACCGCACTATTGCCGCTTCAGTTTCTCGTCCATAGCTCATCATAATATCAGCAAGTTCATCAATAACAATTACGATAAAAGGAAGGATTTTATGATTATCCGCATCATTTTCTTTTTGTTGTTTTGTTAGCTTCGAAATTTTTTCATTATAAGAAAGAATATCGCGCGCGCCAATTTTTGAAAGTAATTCATAGCGCCTTTCCATTTCAGATATGGCCCACTTTAGAGAATTAATCGCCCTTTGAGCATCAACAATAACTGGAGTTAATAAGTGAGGAACACCATTGTAAGCCGTTAGTTCAACTCTTTTAGGATCTATTAAAATTAACTTAAGCGTACGCGGACTGTTTTGATACAAAAAAGAAATTAGAATATTATGAATAGCTACGCTCTTGCCTGTTCCGGTTGCTCCGGCAATTAAAAGATGAGGCATTCTCGCAAGATTATCATAGACAGCGTCCCCAGAAACATTTTTTCCCAAGGGAATAGTGAGGTAATTTTTTCTTTTACTGTATTGAGGATCTTCTAAAAGGTTTCTCAGTCTTACTAAATGCGGATTTTTATTAGGCACCTCAATCCCAGCCCATGACTTTCCAGGAATAGGCGCTTCAATTCTCAGGGGATGAGCAGCTAACGCTAAGGAAAGATCATTGTGCAAAGCAACAATTTGAGAGAGCTTAATTCCTTGAGATGGTTTCAAGGTATATTGAGTAACGGTCGGACCCACGCTAACATCGCCCATTGTCACGGAAATATTAAAGTTTTCAAGAGTATTTTTGATAATTTCATTATTAGCTTTAATCTCGGATTTATCAACGCTTTCCTTATCTAAAAGTTCATATGATAATAAATCAATTGGTGGAAAATCATATCCTTCTTCTTTTGACTGTTGGAGTGTCTTTTCAGGCTCATTTTTTGTTCGGCTTTCGCCCCCGATATGTTTTAAACTAAAAATAGGATGGCGTAATATTTTTGTTTCCCCCGATGAAATACGTCTTAAAAAAGACGGTTTTGTTTTATTAAAACCAAGGGTGGGCTGATTACTTTCTTGAAGAATATTTTGTTTGTCTTCCAATTTTTCTTCCTTTTCTTTTTCTTTTTTAAACAGAAACCCAAAAGACAGATTGAAAACTAAAATGCAAGAAATTAGGCAAAATGCTGATAATACAATAAACGCGCCCGTAAAATCAAAATAGCGAAGCATCAATTGACCAATGATCTTGCCAAGAACACCGCCATTATCAGTATTTATTATGCCCAAAAAACTAACCAGAGAAAGCAATAATAAAATGGCGCCTATTGATGTTGCCCATAGCGGTTTTTTGAGCCGCGATAAAATTGAAAGCGCAGTTACTATAAAAATAAGAGGAATCAAATAAGCGCCTCCTCCTAAAAACCAACGCGTTCCTTTTATAAAATATTCGCCCGCCACGCCAGCTTTATTCCAAAAAGCCGCTATGCTTAAGAACGACAAAGCGAGGAGAATAATGACAATAATGGTATTTTTTGTCCGTCTGCCAAGAGTTTTTTTCTTAGATTTTTTTTCTTCTTTGTCTTTTTTTTCTTTCTTACGTTTTTTAAACATAAATTACTTAATTACTTAATTGTTTTCTCTTATTTTACCACAAAAAAACGAAAAACAAAAAGAGCTTCTAAAAAAATGTTTTTAAGCTCTTTTGTTTTTAAAAAATATGGAATTCTTCTTTTAATCTTTATCTTTTCTTGGCGACTTTCTTAATATCTTTTTTCTTAATAATCCTTGATTTTGATTTTGTTGATCCTTTTCCAATCTTTGCATCCTTCTTTTTCTTAACTGTTTTTTTTATTTTTCTTTTAATATCTTTTTTGAGTTTAACATCCTTTGGTTTTTTGTCAATTTTCTCTTTTTTTGGGCTTGTCTGTTTCTCAACTTCTTTGTTTGCTATATTTTTGGATATCTTCTTTTTTTCTGGCTCTGCGGTTTTTTTTACTTTTTTTGGCCTTTCCGCTCTAGGCAATGTTGATCTTATTTTTTGTTTTGTCTCAATTTTTCCTCCAGCTTTCTTAATTTTTTCTAAGGCGGATTTTGAAAAGCTGATATTATATCCTTTGAAAATTAAAGATTTTTTAAGCTCTCCATCGCCCAATATTTTCACCAATCTGTCTTTTTTTCTAATAAATTTATTAGCGCGCAGTTTAATTATATCTATAATCTCGCCTGCTTTAAATTTTTCTTCTAAAATGCTTACATTCAAAACTACAGGTTTTTGCTTTTTAACGCCTGCGAATTTATAGCCACGTCTTTTGGGAAATTTCTTAATAATATCCCTTAAAACTGGCCGAGGAGTGCCGCCGGCTCGCGATTTCTGTCCTTTAACACCACGACCTGAATAAGTGCCCTTTTTGCCGCCACGACCGACTCTTTTTCTCTTTTTTAATAAATGAATTGGTTTTAATTCATGAAACTGCATAAATAGTATGATAGAAAATTAGTATTTAATTATCTTTCTTAACTTCCTTTTTTATTTTTGATATTGATGTTTTAGCTACCTTCTTTTCTTCGGTTGTCTTTTTAGATGCCTGAAGCTTTAAATATTCTGATTTAGCGTGAAATTGATTTATTCTCTTGAATCCTTCCAGGGTAGCGCGGGCAATATTAATTTTATTATTAGTGCGGCTTAAGATTTTAGCTGAGATATTTTCAATGCCCGACAAGGAACAAAGAGATCTAACAACGCCTCCCGCAATTAAACCATGTCCTTTTTGAGTCGGTTTCAATAAAACTCGCGCGCTTTTAAATCGTCCAATAACATCAACTGGAATTGTTCCTTCTGAACGCACTACTTGCATCATTTTCTTTTCAGCTTTTTTTGATGCTTTTTCAATAGACTGAGCAACATCTTTCCCTTTGCCGATGCCCAAACCAATTAATCCTTGTTTATTGCCCAGTGCAACCGTGGCGCGAAAACTAAAACGCCGACCGCCGGCGACAGTTCTTGATACGCGAGCAATATCTATTATTTCTTGATCGTATTGCGATTGTTCTTCTCTAATATGTGGGTTTCTCTGTTGAAACATATTAATTTAAATAATTTAATTTAATAAGTTAAATATTTTTCTATTTTTTTAATCCTGTCCCTGCCGGAATTAATTTACCAATAATAACATTTTCCTTGAGGCCTCGCAGTTTGTCTATTTTACCCTCACAAGCTGCATTAATCAAGACCCTTGCTGTTTCTTGGAACGAAGCAGCAGAAAGAAAACTCTCGCTTGAAAGCGAAACCTTAGTAATTCCCATTAAAAGCTCAGTTGCCGTTGCTTTATCTTTCTCTTTAAGTCCCTCATTGACTTCCACTAAAATATCCCGTTCCACTATCTGTCCGCTTAAAAGCTTAGTTGATTTTCCATCAATAACACGAAAACGAGAAAACATTTTTCTGGTAACAACCTCAATATATCTTTCATCAATAGCTGCTCCCTGGAAAAAATAAATATTCTGCACTTCTTTGATAATATAACGCTGCACATCTTGTTTTGTTCGTAAGCGATAAAGCGCTTTGAGGTCAAGATGTCCATCTGACAGCCTTTGTCCTTTAGTAACAAGATCTCCAACATTAACAAAAACTCTTTTGTTTAAAGGCAGTGAATAAAAACGTTTATTGTCTTTTTTAGTTTTATGTTTTTTGGGATTAGAATCAAGAATACTTTCGTTTATTTCAATGGTTATTTCTCTTTTCTTGCCAATTTTTTCAATATCAACAACCTTGCCGTCTACTTCTGAAATTAAAGCCCGTTCATGAGGCGTCCTTAATTCTAAAATTTCCTCAACACGAGGCAATCCCTGAGTGATATCTCCTTCACCAGCAACACCGCCAGCATGAAAAGTTCTCATCGTTAACTGAGTTCCCGGTTCGCCAATTGATTGGGCAGCTACTATGCCAACAGTAGCACCTATTTCAACGAGTTTATTTGTGCCTAAATCATAGCCAAAACATTTTTGGCAAAGCCCATGTTTTGCTTTACAGCTTAATGAAGATCTAATTTTAATTTTGTCAATGCCGGTATCAGCAATTTTTTTTGCCGTTTCTTTATCAATAAGATCGCCTTCTTTAGCAATAATTTTTCCGGCATTTTTAATATCTTCTAAAATTGTTCGTCCGACTAATCGAGTTTCAAATCCAATCCCAATATCTTCACTATCTTTTAATTGCATCGTGATACCCTCTGTGTCGCCGCAATCAACTTCTCTAATAATTATATCTTGACATACATCAACAAGGCGGCGAGTTAAATATCCCGCAACAGCAGTTTTCAAAGCAGTATCTGTTGTTCCTTTTCTAGCGCCATGAGTTGAAATAAAATATTCAAGAACATTAAAACCTTCTTTAAAGTTTGATAATACGGGCAATTCAATTATTTCTGAAGCAGGATTAATAACAAGCCCTTTAATGCCTGACATTTGAGTAGTCTGACCCCATGATCCTCGCGCTCCAGAATCAAAAATATGAAAAATAGGCCCATCTTTAGGCAATACTTGAGGAACTAACCTAGATATCCTGTCAATAGCAGTAAACCAATTATCAATCACCTTGGTTTTTCTTTCTTCTTCTGTCAGTAATCCATCTTGATAATGCTTATTAATTTCTTCAACTTTTTGGACTGCTTCTTTTAAGATATTCTTTTTTTCAGGAGGGGTAATTAAGTCGTCAAACCCCCAGCTAATACCTGATTTCGTTGCATAATGGAAACCAATATGCTTAATACGATCAATAATTGGACCTACTTCTTTGTTCTCATATCTATCAATAATGCCAGCAATTATTTTTTGCAGGCCTTTTTTGTTTAGAGTTTTATTAACAAATGGTTCGTCTTCGGGTAAATTATTATTGAGAATAATTCTTCCTAAGCTAGTTTCAGTTAATTCATCCGAATTGGGTAAAAATAACTTAATTTTAGCCTTGAGATTAATTTTATCAAAATCATAAGCAAGATAAGCTTCTTCAGGCGAGCTAAAAACAGAACCTTCTCCCTTAAGTCCTTCTTCTATCTTAGTCATCCAATAAATTCCTAAAACAATATCTTGAGTGGGATTAATAATGGGATGACCCGTTGCTGGTTTTAGTAAATTAGCGCTAGGTTTCATTATTTTCTCTGTTTCTTTCTGGGCTCTTTCGGAAATAGGAAGATGGACAGCCATCTGATCACCATCAAAATCAGCATTAAAGGCCTGGCAAACTAAGGGATGAAGTTTTATGGCATTACCTTCAATCAAAATCGGTTTAAACGCTTGTATGCTGAGCCGATGTAGAGTTGGAGCGCGGTTCAAAAGGATGTATTTATTTTTAATAACCTCTTCTAAAATATCCCAAACCTCGTCTGATCCTTCTTCAATAAAATGACTTGCCGCCTTGATATTGGGTGCTAATTCTTTTTCATAAATGAGTTTGTGAATAATAAATGGCTTAAATATTTCAAGCGCCATTTTTTTAGGCAGACCGCATTCGTCAAGCTTAAGGCTTGGGCCAACTATAATAACCGACCTGCCTGAATAATCTACTCTCTTGCCCAAAAGATTTTGTCTGAACCTTCCTTGTTTTCCTTTGAGCATATCAGCTAATGATTTTAGAGCGCGGCTTTGAGCGCTAGCAGTACGAACTTCTTTGCCTTTCCGCGCCGAATTATCAATTAACGCATCCACTGCTTCTTGAAGCATTCTTTTCTCATTGCGCAAAATAACTTCTGGAGCTTTAAGTTCTTGCAATCTTTTCAAGCGATTATTGCGATTAATGACCCTACGATAAAGATCATTAACATCTGATGTTGCAAAACGTCCTCCATCTAACTGGACCATAGGCCTTAAATCAGGAGGAATAATGGGAAGGATTGTCCAAAACATCCATTCGGGCCTCATTTTATTTAAGAAAAAGGATTCAATTAAATCTAACTGACGCAGGATTTTCTTTTTTTGCGGTCCAGTAACTTTTTCTAATTTATTTTTAAGATAGGCCCTGTCTTTTTCTAAATCAATTTGTTCCATCATTTGCCGAAGCGCCTCCGCCCCAATACCCGCCTCAAACACCTCAGCATACTTATGGCTAAGACCATAATATTCAATCTCAGAAATAACCTGACCTTTGGCAAGCCGTCTTATTTCTTCGCGCGTTTTATTGCGTTTTAATTCTAATTTTTTTAATTCTTTATTCTTGTTTTTGGTGGTTAATTTTTGTTTTTTAAGGGCCTTCTTTTTGGTTTTAAATTCATTGTCAATATTTTTTAAAACTTCTTGGCGCGCTTGATCGTCCACGCTGATAATAACATAACTCGTAAAATAGATTACTCTTTCTAAATCTTTAATAGAAATATTCAAAAAGAGGCTAATTTTTGAAGGAACGCCTCTCAAAAACCAAATATGGGAAACAGGACAAGCTAATTTAATATGCCCCATACGTTCGCGCCTTACCGAAGAAGTTGTCACTTCAACGCCACATTTATCACAAACAATGCCCTTATAACGAATTTTTTTATATTTACCGCAATAACATTCATAATCTTTTTCCGGACCAAAAATGCGTTCGCAAAAAAGACCATCCCGTTCAGGACGATGAGTACGATAATTAATCGTTTCTGGTTTGGTAACTTCGCCAAAAGACCATTCAAGAATTTTTTCCGGAGAAGCAATTTTAAGTTTTATAGCTTCAAAATCCTGAATTGTTTCTTTCATAAGTTTATAAAAAAAGTAATATTGTGTTAATTTCTCCTGTCTTTATCTTCCGTCTTCCTCTCTCTTTAAAATCTTTTTCCCTAAAAGTTCAATTGAAAAACCAAGACCTCTGAGCTCATTAAGTAAAACATTAAATGAAGCAGGAATGTTAGAATTTATAATTTCTTGACCTCTAATAATTGCTTCGTAAGCCGCTGCGCGGCCTAAAACATCGTCCGATTTAATCGTTAACATTTCCTGAAGAGTATAAGCCGCTCCATACCCTTCTAATGCCCAAACTTCCATTTCTCCAAAGCGCTGACCGCCAAACTGCGATTTTCCTCCAAGTGGCTGTTGAGTGATTAGAGAATAAGGACCAATAGAACGCATATGGATTTTTTCACTGACTAAGTGATTCAATTTCATCATATAAATGTATCCAACTGTTACTGGTTGATCAAACTTTTTGCCTGTTCTTCCATCGTAAAGATCAAATTTGCCTGTTTCCGGATAATTGGCTTTTTTTAATTCATCTCTTATTTCTGATTCTTTTACTCCCGAGAGAGACGGACTTAATGCGCGGCATCCTAAAGATTTAGCAATCATGCCTAAGTGAGTTTCAAGAATTTGACCAATATTCATACGCGACGCTACTCCCAGCGGATTAAGGACAATATCAACAGGCGTACCATCTTTTAAGTGAGGCATATCTTCTTCTGATAACACTTTAGAAATAACGCCTTTATTTCCATGACGTCCTGACAATTTATCCCCAACTTCTATCTTCTTAAATAATGCTACTTCAACTTGAACGCTCTTAATAACGCCCGAAGAAAGTTTATCTCCTTTATCTTGAGAAAAAACGCGAACACCAATAACACGCCCTTTTTTACCATGAGGCAAAGTCAAGGAACTATCCTTGATATCACGAGCTTTTTCTCCAAAAATTGACCTAAGTAATCTTTCTTCAGAAGTTAAATCTGTTTCTCCTTTGGGGGAAATTTTTCCAACAAGAATATCTCCTTCCTTAACTTGCGCCCCTATTCTTACTATTCCTTCTTCGTTAAGGTCTTTTAATCTTTCTTCTCCTACATTGGGAATGTCGGGCGTGGTCACTTCGGGGCCCAAGCGAGTATCCCTTACATCAATCATAAAATCTTCAATATGAATTGAGCTGAAGCGATCATCTCTGACCACTTTTTCTGAAATAATAATAGCGTCTTCAAAATTAAATCCTTCCCAAGAGATAAAAGCAACTAAAAGATTCTGGCCTAATGCAAGGACATCGCCATCAATTGCTGGTCCATCTGCCAAAACTTCGCCTTTCTTCACCCTATTTCCTTTCTTCACTAAAGGCCGCTGATGAATACAGGTATATTGATTAGATCTCCTAAAATTAGCAAGAGAATATTCTTTAATTTTATTAGCTTTTGTTTCTTTAACAATTATTTTTTGAGCATCAGCATGCATTACTATACCGGCATTTTCGGCCGTAACAATCATGCCTGAATCAATGGCTGTCCTTTTCTCCATTCCAGTTCCCACGAAAGGAGCTTCTGGTATTACACAAGATACCGCCTGGCGTTGCATATTTGAACCCATGAGCGCGCGATTGGCATCATCATGTTCTAAGAAGGGAATTAATGATGTCGCTACCGATATTGATTGATTTGGCGCAACATCTACAAAATCCACTTTTTCGCTTTCTATAAGGCCTGGTTCAGTTTTAATACGAGCTTCCACTTTTTTGTTTTTAAAAAAGTTTTTATCATCAAGGGGCTCTCCAGCAGGAGCAATAACATAATTTTCTTCTTCATCAGCAGTTAAATAAACTACTTCATCAGTAACCTTGCCACCCTTAACTTGCCAATAAGGAGTAATTAAAAACCCGTATTTGTTCAAGGAAGCGTATGTAGAAATATGGTTAACAAGCCCAATATTAGGTCCTTCAGGCGTTTGAATGGGACATAGTCTTCCATAATGGCTTGGATGAACATCGCGTACTTCAAAACCAGCTCTTTCTTTGGTTAATCCGCCAGGACCCATAGAAGAAACCCGACGCTTATGTTCAAGCTCTGCAAGAGGATTGACCTGATCCATAAACTGAGAAAGCCGAGAAGATATAAAAAATTCCCGCACAACTGCCGCAAGAGGTCTGATGTTAATCAGTTGAGCGGGAGCAAGGGTATAAATATCTAAAGTGCTCATTCTGTCTTTAATAATTCTCGTCATGCGCGCAAAGCCGACTTGAACGCGATTAAGTAAAAGTTCTCCTACACACTTAATTCGCCTATTGCTTAAATGATCAATATCATCAGGCCTTGATTGAGGGTTTTGATTAAGCTTAATTATTTCTTTAACAATTAAAACAATGTCTTTAATAGAAAGAATTCGTTCAGAAAAACCAATTTTTTGTTTTTTCTTTGAGTTTTGTTGAGGACTGTTTAATCCAAGACGTTGTTTAATTTTCCATCGCCCTACTTCTGATAAATCATATCGCTCAAAGCTAAACATTGCCTTGAGCAACGATCTAGCATTATCCGGCGTTGCTAATTCACCGGGTCTAATTCTGCGATAAATATCAATAAGTCCTTCAGGTTGATTATTGGTAAGATCTTTTGCCAGTGAAGCGTCTATATAATCAAACTCATCGGTTTTAAATGAATCTTTAAAAATTTCTTTAATATTATCATTAGTGTCAATAAGGGGTTTTTCTTCTTCGCGAATTCCTGAAAATGCCCTGAGAAATGCTGTAACGGGCATTTTACGCTTACGATCAACTTTGACATAAATAGTGTTATGGTTATCCGTTTCAAATTCCAGCCAAGCGCCTCGATTGGGAATAATTTTGGCGCCAAAATAATGACGGCCATTTTCATATCGAGAATTAAAAAACACGCCCGGCGAGCGCGCAAGCTGCGATACAATAACTCTTTCTACCCCATTTAAAATAAAAGTTCCGCGATTTGTCATCAACGGAAAATCTCCCATAAAAATATCTTGCTCTTTAGTCTCTGCTGTTTTCTTGTTTTCGAGATTTAAACGAACTTTCAACGAGGCTTCGTATGAAGCATTATGCTCTCTGGCGCTAATTTCGGTATGCTTAGGTTCATCTAAATAATAGTCAATAAAAGACAACTCCAGTTCTTTGCCTGAATAATCAACGATGGGAGAAATTTCTTGAAACAGACTCTTGAGCCCTTCTTCAAAAAACCATTTATAGGAATTGAGCTGAATTTCAATCAAATTGGGAAGAGGCAAGTTTTTTTTAGGAAAACCCGAAAATTTTTTCTCTTCCATACTCAAAAAGTGCCGATAAACAAAAGACCCTTGCCTAATTAGGCAATTAAGGGTTTAATATATTTAAGGCGTTAAAAAGTAATTAATATCCACCATTAAGGGTGGCGCTGATCATTTCCAAAAGAAAGCCAGCGGGCATTAATATTGAAACAGATTAACTTGACAGCAATTGTTGATAATTAAAAAGCAGTAAGATTGTCTGGAAAAATAGCAAAAATTAAGGTAGGTAAAACTAACCTCCGAATGTGGATGGTCACTATGTTTTATCATTTTAATGCAAATATTTTATTTGTCAACCCCCCCTGTGGATATGTCATAAAACAGATATTTGATCTTCGCTCTAATATTTCGGACTAAACACTTTTATTAACTGTTTAAAATTTGTTGGTTTGTATTTATCCCATTCTTCCTGCTTCACATAGAGCATTTTGTATGCGATCTTTTTTTGTCTCTCGCTTGCGTCTTCGCACCATTGTCCTAACCTCTTTATTTTCTCAATATCGTCTAAATCTTCTCGCCCCTTCGTTTCTACGATATAAATTGTTTTGTTGTCCGTTTTTACAAAAAAATCTGGATAATAATTAGAAATCGTTCCGCTTGCATTTTTATAATCAATCTTAAAATGAATCCCGGTATAATTTTTGGCAAAGGAAAGCACATCGTCTGCGCCTTCCAAGAAATCAGCAAATTCAAGTTCAAAATCACTATCGCCAACAATTTTATTGAATACGCTTTTTTTTGGCAACAAATATTTTTTATCACTAATAACAAATGGCCTTGCGTTACTTACTTTGATATAATTTTTTATTTCAGTGTTGCCAACATCTCGCACGGTCAGATTATTTATTTCTTTTTTAAATGTTTCTACAATCGTTTTTATTGCCTCCAGCTCAGATAAATTTTGTAAAATATTTGAATCTGTAAGGTCGACTTGTCGCTCAAACAGATAATCGGAAATAAATTCTTTCACTTTTCCAAAAAGTATATTGTAACAACCAAATAAACGAAGTTCTCTCATTATTCTTTGTACAAACCAACCAATAGCGCTCTGGTGGTTTGGTTCAATTTTTGTTTCTAAAATTGTCCGGTGATGTTCTTTATCCTCCAAAACTTCTCTAAAAACAATTTCTTTCTTTTCTTCCTCTGAAAATTGTTTTACTGAAATCTTGTTATGCTTAAATCCAGCAACATTCAATAAATCAAGATTTTTATATTCTCTTTGGATTCTTGGAGTTAAGATCGGTAATTCAATATCCAAATTTTCAATATCTTTTTTCACATTCTGATTATCAATTTCGATGACCGTCGGGGTGATTGGTGGGCTGGAACGATCCATTCTTCGTTTTTCCAGTTCAACGCCTTCCGCCTTGATTGATTCTACAAATTCCATAAAAGCGGGCGTGCCAATAACGCTCACATATTCCTCAACATCTTGGCCAAAAAACATTCGGCGAAGACCGCGACCCAGTGTTTGCTCTGGCAATATTTTTGAATCTGACCCATAAGGGCGCAAACCAACGATAGTCGTTACATTTTTGACATCCCATCCTTCTTTAAGCATTAAAACGGAAACTATCACCTTGTAAGGGCTTTCTATGCTGTCTATCTCATTAGCTTTCTTTCTCAAATCTTGTAGTTCTTTTTCTTTTTTGCCGGTAACTGTTTCCGAAATCTCACCGCTTTTGTTTGTATGAATAGTTAAAACCGCGCCTTTAAATTGTGGATAACTTTTCTCCAAAAATTCCGCCACATCATCGCAATTTTTTGTGTCATCGGTCATTATAAAAAGAATTGATTTTTTACCAGTCGGTTCAAGTTCTTTGTATATTTTTTTCCATTCTTCAACTCCTAGTCTGATATAGTCCTCGTATTTTTCGGAAAATATTGAGCTCTGTTTTTCTTGCAGTTTCGCCCGGCTGGCTTGATCTGGTAAAACAGGATTTTTTACGACTCCCTGATGTATAGCTTCAACCAAAGGATAGTCAGAAATAGTTTGCACGAAAATTTCACCGCGATTATTTTTCGGCGTAGCAGTAAAATCAATTTGCAGAGCTAATTTTTTGCCTTTTTGTAATAATTTATTGTGTATATCTTCAATAGATTTAAACCACGCCATTTTTGGATCATGTATATGGTGCGCTTCGTCATTTATAATCATCAATTCATCAATATCGCGTACTATTTCTCCCAGATCAACTTTTGAATCATTGGTTTTACCAACAACCTTGTTCCCAAGAAAATAGTCCGAAGTATTTTCGTCTTCAAAACTTGCTTCATTTATATTTCCTTCATAAACTCTATGAATATTGGTCAAAAAGATATTTCCCGATTTTGAAATTGTGCCAACCTCATCTTGCAAATGCAATTTGATTTGAAAATCGTCTTGCCAATTCTGTCCGCCGTATCCATTGTTAGGCAAAATTGGATCTTCATAAAATATTTTTAAGCCTTCAAAATCCGTTTTGATTCTATCCAAAACAATGATATTTGGGGTGATGAGCAAAAAATTTTTGGATAATTCTGAATTTTTCTCATAAAATTTATGAAAATATGACCAAGCCAAAAGTAAGCTCATTACTTTTGTTTTTCCACTTCCGGTTGCCATTTTTATCACAAAACGAAGCCAATCTTCGTCAAACATATTCGGGCTCACCCTACCCAATTTATCAAACTTAATTAAATCATATTTACTTTCAACTTTCTCAACATCATAAAGCCAAATAATAGTTTCCACCGCTTCTCTTTGAGCATAGTAATATTGAAAAGCAGTGCTTTCGCTGTCTTTGGTATAAATTGTATGAAGTTCCTTGAACCACCAATTCAATAATGCTTTTGAGGTTTCGCTTGCGCCATCATAATTATTTTTCCGCCACTCGGCTACTTTTTCGCGAAGTTCCGGCACAAAGGGAGGCAGAAGTTTTTCGTAACCCTCTTTACGCAAATCCTCATCGGCCGGAAACCACCTAATCGCCGGATCAAGTATTTGATATTTATCTTTTGGAAAATTTTTATGTAATGCCATAAAATTTAAGTCTGTGGATAACTATTGACTTTTAATAATCACTTGCTATAATGTAAATGATCGTAAGATCACTAATTCTAGAGCTTAGAGGCCCCTTCATCGGGGTCTCTTTTGCATTCCAACTCTCTTTTCCAACATATGAAATCGCGAATTTTCTGAATATCAAAAATCATCAGTCCTCTTGTAGTTAAGGCCGAAAGCTCTTTGGATACTTTTCTGGCAGTTGCAAATAAAATCACTTTTTTTCCGGCACTCATTAATTTCTCAACAGGATCAGCGAAATCGCTATCTCCGCTCCATAATATAAAAGTTTCTACGCTATTTCGTTCACAATCAAGAAGCATATCAACTCCAATTTCAACATCAAAATTACATTTCATATCCTTGATGAAATATTCTCCTTTTTTATTCATGTCTTTAAATCGCTTATTCAGGTACTCAATGGTTGCAATTTCATATCTTTTAAGAAGCGCACGCCGAATAAACTGATTGAGCAATACCGTTGAATCGGGTGATATACTAGAAGCATTAATGGAAAAATTTATTATTTTTACAGGTTTTGTTCGAAGAATGTACTTGCAGTTCTCTGTTTCTGTTTTTTCTCTTTCTGACCTCTCGTTACCCTCTAAATATCCATTATAAAAATTGATTGCCTTTATTTTACTAAAAGAATCTAAGAATTGTTTAAGTCTTTTTAAGTCGATGTGCCACCCAAGTTTTTCGCTCCATGGACGCACATTTGCATAATCAATATAGATGCGAGTTTTTGTGCCAAAAATATCATCAAGTTGACTGATGACTTCTCGTTTGTTTTTTGCAATATTTTTAATTCTTTTTGTTTTTGCTGAAAACATAAAATTACCTAATTTTTTGATATTGATACCTATACTTTATATAATCATTCAAAAATTGGCCATTTGAAGACGCACTTATTAAATTTTGATATAAATATTTTGGCACATTAAAATACTGATAAATTTCAGCCGAACTAAACTCTACTTCTAAAGTAGCCGACTGAGGGTCATAGCCAATTGAGCGAATATTTGACGAATTTACTGGTTTTCTGTTCATATTTATGTATTAATTTCAATAATTTTCATTGGTTGGAAATTATTTGATTGATAGGTCAAGGATTTAAAATTTATCTTTTAGAAAATTTTTGTGTAATCCTATATCTTATCTTTAAATTTCAACCACAATCTTTCAAAATATTTTTTATCCATAAACTCTATTGTTTCGTCAGCTTCTTTTATTAAACGACTAAAGTGTGAATTTTTTTCTAATTGCGGCCTCCACCATTCTTTAAGATCCCTTAAAATTCTTTTTGAAACTGGATAATATTCTGGAAATCTTCTTAAGTCAAATATAACAGCGACTTGCTCATCAAGTCCCGTTTTCTCGTCACGATTTGAAATTTTTCTTATTATTTTTTCATGAAATCTCTCAAAATTAACTTGATCTTGTTCCTTCTTTTTCGCATGCAAATATTGAAACAGTGGAACAATAATCCCAAAAAATGAAACTGCTATCGCTGCTATTTCCTTATAGTTTTTTATAAAAAAGTTTTTCATATATTTATCTCAATTACTTTTGTCGTATCATTTCCAAAAATATCAATGACCTTGATTGCGATTTTCATTTTTCCTCTTGGCACAACCACGACCTTGAAAGCTGAAATCAACTCAAGCACTCTGTCTTTCTTTGTTCTAAACGACTGCCATTCATTCTCAAAGATGTAGCTTCCGGTCCATTCTTCTTTCTCTTCGCCAGTTTTTTCATCAATTACGCGGACAATTTCTTTTTTGCTTTCAAAATCAAAATCAACTGACCAATAATCAATCCAGTCCGTCCATTTTTTTGTCAAAACTTCTTTTTCAATAATACCTGTTTGCTTGTCTTTGAAAATTTTAATCACTTGCCCATTTTCAATAATAATTTTACTTCCGCCTGATTTCAGTTTTTCTTCTACCTCGCCGGTATTGTCTTGGTTATAAAAAACGGAAAAGTCGGTCAATTCAATCGCTACTTCTTTGGCATTGCCTCTTCCGCGAATTATTGGCTTGACTTCAACATAGGCGACATCATAAAATTTCACCTGCCCCTTTTCCACCGCTTTTTTATCAAACACTTCGCGCGGAATAACTTTGAACTGCACATCAATTCCCATTTTTTTTACCTGTTCAAAATCTAACCCCATTTCATAATCAAATCCTAAAACATCCGCTTTGGTGATTTTCTTTTCTTTACACTCGCTCATAACCCTTTCTAAGAAATTATTGGTAACGGGAGTGTCAATTGATCCAACAGCGACCAACCTATCTCTTTTCTTACCGACAAAAGTATTAAAAGAATCAACTGGCTCGGCTTTGTAGGCCGAAAGGATAAGTTTGATAAATTCTTTTTCTTTGTTTTCTCGCTGGATTCTTTTTTCTTCTTCACGCAAATTTTCATTTACATTCAAAAACTTTTCTCGTTCGTATTTGCCAATGTTCAAAATCTCAAATGCCCGAAAATCCTTTCCAGCCTTTTTCAGCTCTCTTTGCACGCCAATCATTCGTTTGCGGGTAGTATGAATAGAAAACCGTCCTAAATCGGCGCCAATCCATTTTCTGCCTAATTTTTCTGCCACTGCCAAAGTCGTGCCAGAGCCGCAGAAAAAGTCGGCAACCAAGTCGCCTTCATTGGAAGATATTTTAATAATTCTTTCTAAAAGTTGCTCCGATTTCTGTGTTGGATAATCAAGTTTTTCATAATCAGTTGGACTCGTAATTTTTTTAATATCAGGCCACCAGTCGTTAATTGGTGTTCCAACTTCTCGCAATTTTGCATCTTCTCCCTTTACAGCAGTTCTGCCACGCTCAACCGTTCCTTCCGAATACGGACGATATTGCGGATTATAAATCCATTTATCTGATTTTGTGTACCAAAAGATTGTATCGTATTTTTTGGGCATTTCGTTTTGTGGGATACCCCCACCGCTATAAAGCCACGCAATCGTGTTCCTTAAGTTATTTTTTCCAAAAACCTCATCTAAGACTAATCTCATATAACTATTCACACGCCAATCACAATGCACATAAATACTGCCGTCATCTGCCAAAAGCCCGTGCATCAATTTCAATCTTTCATAAATCATGGCGATAAAACTGTCCGCGCCTTTGCCCCAAGTGTCGCGGTAGGCAATTTCTTCAATCACTGACGGCTTTTTAGTAAAACTTTCTTCGCCAATTTCAATATTCATAGAAAAATCCGCGCCGACATCAAAAGGCGGATCAATGTAAATCAATTTCAGTCCGCCTTCGGCTTCAATTTGTTTTCGCAAAGGACCATTTTTAAGCGATGATAAAATTAGCTTATTATCCCCCCAAATAAGTTTATTTGACCAACCTTGTATTTGACGACCAGACATATCAAATAATTCTCTTTGTCTTTCTATTTTTTCCTCGCTTCTCGGCTCATCAATATGTTCAATCGCCTGAAAAGGCAAAACTGTATTCTCTACCTCGTCGGTTTTCCCATTCCATAGAAGCTCAACCTCTTTGTCGCTATCAAAAAGTAAAAAACGATATTTTTCCGGCAACGGCTTGCCCGATTCCAAATACTTTATAACATCCCTTTTTTCATTATCGGTTAAATTAATCTTATTCATGGTTTTTGAATAAATAATTCAATTAACACGATAATGATAACTAATTTAAACAATTTTGTAAACAAATTATCTGAAGCTGTTTTGTCTTATATTTTTTTAAATTTCTTCCTCTATTTTTTAGCCAGGCGGCATTTCGTTGGGCTCGGGCGGAAATTCAATTTCTTCAATCTCGCCAGGACGCTTGCTCACTGATTCGTAGGTAGCAGATTTCTCTTTAAAATAAACATTAATATGACCCGTTGGCCCATTTCTGTTTTTGGCAATAACAAGTTGTCCCTCAGGTTGAAGACCTATTTCAGGCAATGCTTTTTCTTCGCGATAAATAAACATAACAACATCCGCGTCCTGTTCTATTGATCCTGATTCGCGAAGATCTGAAAGTTTGGGAATAGAATAGGATCGATGTTCAACCGCGCGAGAAAGCTGAGATAAGGCAAGTACTGGTATATTAAGTTCTCGCGCTAATGCTTTGAGCGATCGAGAGATTTTTGAAATTTCTTGAACACGATTTTCTGTCTTGGCAGACGGCTCCATTAATTGAAGATAGTCTATAATAATAAGCCCTAAATCAGATTGCGCCTGCAACCTCCTTGCCATTCCTCTCATTTGAAGAACATTACTAGTCATGCCGTCGTCAATATATATTGGAGCGTGAGAAAGATCGTCTAAAACATGTTGAATAACATCAAAATCATGATCGGCCAAATTACCCGTTCTTAACTTCCACAAATCAATGTTTCCTTGTTGAGATACCAATCTATCAACCAATTGGTCAGTTGACATTTCAAGGCTAAAAATACCAACCGCCTTTTTTTCTTTGAGCGCTATATTTCTAGCAATATCTAAGGCAAGAGATGTTTTTCCAATGCGCGGTCGCGATGCTAAAATTATTAAATCGGTTTTCTGAAAGCCAGAAAGATATCTATTGTCCAAATCAGGATAGCCGGTAGCGACTCCCCTTAATCTTTTGCCTCCCTTTTGATGAAGCAAATCAAAGCGTGAAAAAGCTTCGGCCAAAGGTTCTTTTAGAGAGAGAAATTCGTGAGTAAGAGATTTTTGGGCAATAGAAAAAACCCGTTTTTCCGCCGCATCCAAAACTTCATCAATATTCTTATCTTCGTTATATCCAAGCTGAGCCAAATAATAGGAAGCGTCAATAATATCGCGCAAAACTTTCTTTTTAGAAACAATTTTAGCATAGCTATAAACATGGCTTGAAGTTGGCACAGCATTGACCAAGTTGGCTAAATATGATCTGCCGCCTATTTCTTCAAGCTGTTTTTTTTCTTCAAGCTTAGCTGAAACACTCAAAAGGTCTATTGCTTCTTGTTCTCTGAAAATTTCAAGCATAGCTGAATAGATTAATTGATGCCGCCTGCGGTAAAAGCTCTCTGGACGCAAGAAATCCGAAACTCTAATAATCGCGTTCTTATCAATCATAGCCGATCCTAAAACAGATTGTTCTGCTTCAATGCTTTGAGGAGGCAAACGGTCTTGGGATGTTTGAATTGACAGAGAATCAATCTGAATATCAGAATTTTGTTCTTTGGGTTTTTCCCTTTTAACTTTTTTGTCTTTGTTAACCATATAATAATATTAGTTATTGTTAAATATTTGTCTGGCTTTAGTTTAACAATAAAAGATTACTTTTAAAAATATATCTGTTTTATAGTTCAATCTTGTTAAATTGCCTATTTTGTGGATAAGACCTTTGTAGCTCCTTGAATTAAATGGGGATAATGTGTTATTATCTAATAAACATATGGAGTTTTTAATCAAAATTAGAAAACAAAAATCCGATTTAGTCATTAAAACAGACGAAAAAGAGTTAAAAAAAGAAATTGATTCAGATAAAACTTTTTCAAATAATCTTCTCCCTTCTATTGACAAATTAATTAAAAAAGCAGGCATTAAGATTATGCCCAAATTTTCTGTTGAGTGCGATAAAAACGCTAGCATGATTTCCTGCAATGTTGCCAAGGCAACTGCTAATGCTCTAAATATATGAAAATCTATCTCCTAAGGCATACGGAAGCGTATAATCCTAATAATATTGATTATTATCAAACTGATTTAGAATTATCTGAGAAAGGCAAAAAACAGGCCAAAGAATTAGTTAAAAAATTAAAAAAATATCATTACGATGTTATTTTTTCCAGTCCGATGAAAAGGGCTCGCCAAACTATCGCCCCCTTCCTAAAAACTCTTGAAAATCCCAAGGTTGTGTACGAAAGCTTGATTATTGAAAGGCATACCGGTGAATTTAATGGGAAATATCCTAAAAGATTTTTTCTAAATTATTGTTTAAAAAATAATTTGGATAGGATAAGTTTTCGCCCCAAAGATGGCGAATCCCTTCTTGATGTTACGAAACGAGCAAAAGAATTTCTTAAATTTATTGAAAAAAATTATAAAGATAAGTCAGTTTTAGTTGTCAGTCATGGCAATGTTCTAAGGTGCTTAGAAGGTCTAATTAAAAAAATAGATCCAGCTGATTTTTACCAAAAACTCACTCTTTTCGGCTTAGGAGAATTAAAAAAATATGTATCCTGAATTAATAAAAAAACTTATTAAATCCTTGGGTGATCTCCCGGGATTAAGCGAGCGGGCTGCCACAAGGTATGTTTTCTATTTTTTAAAAAAATCCGCTAAAGATATTGAAGATTTGGCTCATAATCTTATTCGTTTAAAAAAAGACATTATTTTATGTTCTCGTTGCTATAATATCGCTCAAAGAACAGAAGACAATAAGGAGGCACTCTGTGTAATTTGTCAAGATAAAAAACGGATTGAAGGAAAAATTTGTTTAGTTGAGAAAATTTCTGACATTGAAAGAATTGAAAGTATCCGTTTTTATAACGGCGTTTATCATGTTTTGGGAGGACTATTAAATCCTATTAAAGGCATTACGCCTCAAAAACTTACTTTTAATCGTCTAATTAATCGCTTAAAGAAATTTAAAGAGAATAACGAAAGCCCGGAATTGATTATTGCCTTGAATCCGACAAGAGAAGGCGACTTAACCGTTAATTATTTAAAAAAACTAGCAACGCCGCTTAAAATAAAAATAACCCGCTTAGCGCGGGGCATTCCAACGGGCGGAGAAATACAGTACGCCGACGAAGACACTCTTAAAGAATCCTTTTCTCAGAGAAAAAAGCTTTAACAACACTCTGTAAGAATCCTTGAGGAAATCCTTGAGGATTTTATAAAAAAATTTACTCAAAAAATCGCGGTTTCAGGAGAAAACATAAAGTTCAGAACAAAAAAAAGCGTTATATAAATTATCCCTAAAAATACTAATAAGGTTAATTCTTTTCGAGCTTTCTTTGCCGTAGAAATATTAAACAATCTGTCAACGGTTTTTAAAAATAGGATGGCTAAAAATGGTAGCACGGGAATAAATAAAATATTAAAAGGGACAAAAACAGCCACCATCAATAAATATAAAACTAAGAAAAAAACAGTAAGTATTATTGCTATTTTTATTAGAACTTTTAGTGTCAATTTAGTTTTATCATTATTTTTTTGCCACTCTCTGCGCAAATATAATATTGTGAAACAAATACTTAATAAATCAATCGCTATAACGGAACAATATCTATCTACTGAATAGAAAATAATAATATTGCTAATAATAATTAATGTCCAAACAAAAACAATAATCCATAATGAATTATTGTTTTTAGATTTCTTGTCTTTTTCTTCTAAATTATTGTTAAAAAAAGATTCGTTCATAGTATGTTTTCTGCTTCTTATTTTTCTGAATTCATTATATTATTAACCGCCCTTTTTACCTTCTAATTTCCGACTTTTCCAAAAACTTCAAAATATAATCACAATATTGATGATAATCTTTCAAGCAATCCTTTATAGAAGAATAAATTTGGCTATAATCAATCTTATCGTATTCATGAACTAAAATATTCCTTGTGCCAACGCTTTTAGAAATACTCTTTCCAAAATCCTCTGAATAAACCTTCAGTTCTATCAATCTCAAAAATGTTTCTTTATAGTCCTTAGGCGATTCTATTTCCTTCCTAAACAACTCGACAACTAAATGCTGATTAATATCTATGGCTCTAATTATAATCTTTTCTAAAATTCTTTCTAATGCATTCTGCTTCAAAAAATCGCTCACAATTTCTTGAAAAGAATATTGAGATAATTTTTTCAAATCAATCAATTCTTTTTGAATAAGCTCTATTTTTCTTTTTATAAATTTTTTATTGACCATAGATGCTCTGCTCCAATAACTTATGTCTCTTTTTTACTAAAATATCTTCTAAGTCAAAAAGTCGCTGACTGTCAATATGTGTCCTAAAGGCAAGCGCCTTAAACTCTAGATAATCCAACTCATTGCCATAAAGTAATCTACTATTTATTGCAATTTCATATCGCAATAAAGGATTAACATTTTCTAAATTAACCATATCTATTCTGTCAGAATGAAAAATATCCATTAAATCACAATTTAGATCTATTTGTTCCTTACCATTTAATTCTCTTTTGGTCAAATAAGCAATGTCAAAATCACTCTCTTGGTGAAGATTTTTTTTATTGACTTGAGAACCAAAAAGTAAAAGTAATTTCAAACTATACTTTTTAGCAATCTTGTTCAGTTGTTTTTTTTCTTTTTCCATAATACTTAATTTTCTTACTCAAAAAATCCGTCTTTTTTGTCCTCTGATTTCTTTTCTTCTTTTTTATCTTTGACAATTTGAGTTTTTGTTTTTACATCCTTTTTTTCTTCTGGCTTTATTGGTTCTTTTTTAGTAATAGGTTTTGTTGCTTTTGTAGTTTCTAATTTTTCATCGCCAATTCTTATAATTTGAATTAAAGTATAGGGCTGGCGATGACCTTTTTTAACTTTATAGCGCTTCTTGGGTTTATATTTAAAAATGATAACTTTTTTATGTTTATCTTGTTGAATGACTCTTCCTTCAACTTTAGTTTTCAGGTTGGGGGCGCCAATATTAGTTTTTCCCGAATCTTCGTCAAAAACTAAAAATACATTTTCAAAATCAATTATTTCACCTGCTTCCTTTTCAATTTTTTCTATTTTTATTTCTTGACCTAAGGAAACTATATATTGTTTTCCGCCTGTTTTTATAACTGCTTTCATTGGAATAAGTTAAGAATAATGAATTAAGAATTTAGTCAATTAAAAATCTATTGTATATTAATAGGTTTCTTGTGTCAATTGTCTTGCCTATTCTTGATTATGTCTTGAAGAGCGCTTCTTAGCGCTTGTCTGTCTGGTTCTGGCTTTTTAGATTCAATTTTCTCCACTTTCATTGGCTCTTGATCTTTTTGCTCTTCTGTTTGTTCCTTTTTAGGTTCTTGCGAGAAAACTTCTTTTGGTTTTTCATTTTCTTCTTTCTCTAAGGAAACTCTTTTCTGTTTTATATCAGACATTTCCTGAGAAGGCGGTTTATTAATTTCTTTTGTTCGTGGCACTGGCGAAAGTTCACCATTTTTAATTTTCTCTAAACAATCATTGCAATAAACTGGCCGTCTTCCGTCAGGTTTAAAAGGTAATTTTGTTTTTTCTCCGCAGTGCGCGCAGACAGCGTCAAAAAGTTCTCTTTTTCTCTGAATGGCTTCTGCTTCAATCGTTTCCTTGCCAAAACCGCTCCATTTAGCAATTCTTTGTTCTACTTCTTCTTTTGATGAAGCATACCGTTCTCGCGAGAGACTAATAACTTTCTCGCGATAAGATTTCTCTTGCTTAGAATAGGGAGGAAGCGTAGTCGCGGAAAAAGGACGGGACGCCATGCCATCAATCATAAGTTTCAAGTAAATGTCAAATCTAGATAAATTAACTAAATCGCTAGCCGTAAATTCGGGCATAAATTCCTTCTCCAAAAACTCCGCGTCTTCAGCGCCTACTCTGAAAGATACTAATGTTCCGACATTGCCAAAAACAGCATCGCGAACTGGTTCTTCAAGTTGAGTAATATATTGATGAGCTAAAATAATATTTAAACGATATTTACGAGCTTCGGAAAGAATGTTTGCAAAAGACTCAGTGGCAAAATTCTGAAATTCATCTACATATAAATAAAAATCTCTTCTTTTTTCTTCAGGAATATCAATCCTACTCATTGCCGCCAACTGCAATCTGGTTATCATCATTGCTCCCAAAAGAGCTGAATTATCTTCGCCGATTCTTCCCTTAGAAAGATTCATAATTAAAATCTTTCCTGTATTCATCACTTCCTTAATGTCAATTTTAGATTTGGTTTGTCCAACTATATTTCTGATTAAGGGACTAGTCAGAAACTGCCCAACTTTATTTTGTATTGGAGAAACAGCTTCAGCTAAAAATCTATCTGGATACTTAGCAAATTCTTCTACCCAAAAACTTTTAACGACAGGGTCTTTAATTTTTTCAATAATTTTTTTTCGATAGGCTTTATCTGTCAACATTCTCATAATTCCCAGAAGCGTACTGTCCTGGCATTCTAAAAGAGACAAAATAGTATTGCGCAGCAAATATTCAAGTCTCGGTCCCCAGGAATCTGCCCATATTTTCTTAAAAACACCAATTAATCCTGAAGCAACAAGATGTCTTTGCTCGGGAGAAACTTTTTCAATCGCATTGAGCGCGATAGGAAATTCTAAATCACTTGGATTAAAATAAATAACATCATTAATTCTAGATTTGGGAATAAAATCAAGCATTTTATCGGCAAATTCTCCGTGAGGATCCACAATTGCCATGCCATTTCCTTCTCTAATGTCCGCTATTGCCATATTTTCTAAAAGCGTTGTTTTCCCGACGCCAGTTTTTCCAATAACATAAAGGTGCCGGCGGCGATCATCGGTTTTAATGCCAAATTTATGGCGCTGATTCCTAAAATTGGTTTCAGCAAATAAATTTATTTGATCAATCATTATAATGTCGTAATTAATAATTATTAATTATTTCAACAATTATTTTATTCAACGGGCAACCTTGCCGGCGGACCGCCGCGCTTGGCTTCAACCTTAGGCAGTTCAGGCGTAAGTACAGATTTCATTGGAAAGTGAAAAATAGTGGCTAATTCTTCCGTATTGAAAATAAATCCCTTATGTCCTCTCATCGGCCTGCCAAACGCTCGAGTTTTGCAAGCTTTATAAATTTCTCTCATTCGCAATTTTTGAAGCTTTGCTCGAGTATAAGGAATTTCTTTGTGTTTCCAAAATAAGTTATAATTTGTTTCCCAATTTTTCAATAAATCTGGCTTGCGCACAGTATAGCTTAGTTTAGGATTGCTTTTAAAACCATTGAGCGTCTTATCATTAAACTGTAAAAATGAACCAATCAGGGTCATTGCTTTTGAAGTATTAAAAATCTCATTAGGGGCGAAATAGACAAGGCGAAGCATCGTATAAAATCCAAGTTTTGAAATATTTTTCTCAATTGCTAAGCATAATTCTCTTTCCCCCGGCGAAAGCCGAAAAAACCCTGATTCTGCCATAGAGGATTGTTTCTTTTCCTCTTCTTCAAACGGTGTTTCCTCTGGCATAACATATTCCCCTCCAGCAACGAGATGACTCACTCTAGTTGTTATATGAGGTTCAAAACTTATAATTTCATGAATTAAGCGCCTTAATAATCCCATCGTTTTTGGCTTTTCTGTTTCCCGTCCCATAATTTTATCAACAATTTCTTGGCCATCCTCGTGCCAATTAGAAAACATAGGAATACCAATAACACAATGCGCCCACATCTGTTCTCCTTCACTGATTGCGCTCATTGCTTCCATCACAACAGCAAAGGGATCAACAACATATTCAGCTTCTCTACCGGCCTTTAACTCAAATTGTTGATAGGTTCTAATAGGATAGGGATCAGGTTTTTCTAAAATCAGCTCAGCGGCAGCCAACTGATAATCATCATTGGGCAATTTTTTTGGAGCATCTTGAGTATAATCTTCTACTTCCTGAATTTCTACTTCAGGAAATTGAGCGTAAATTAACGCTTCCATTGTGGTGCGGTATTTTCTTTCTCCTCTTATAAAAAAATGGATTTTCCCTCCGATGCTCGCTAATTCCAGACTGTAAGCTGTTTCAAGATAGCCCTTGACTTCAACTTCATATTTAGTCACTCCCTTAGCGGTTCCATGAAGTCCGGCAAAAATTTGTTCCATTCCCAAGGGAGTTTTTTCCAACGCTTGAGGAATTTTTATTTCTAAGATACAGGACTCCTGTTCTGATAAAAAAAGATCCTCCCAATAATCATGAAAACGTTTACGCAGCTTTTTATTAATTTTAAAAACTTTGAAAAATAAAAACAGCCCAACAGCAACATAAAGCAACCAAAAGTAAGGCTGTATATTGACCTTCAGATCGACGAACCAAGATAAAACTTGTCTTAGAATATCCATAAACAATCTTGTTTCATTCACAACTTTAAGGCCTTGCTAAATCTTAATCTGAATTAAAAATCTAGCTTTTTTTTAATATGTAATGACCAGGGCTTTTTTCTACAAATTCGGGATTGCTTTTCAGGTTAAAGCGAACAGTGCTTTCTTTGACGAAACGCTTTTTAAGAAGCAATTCAATTAGCTTGCTTTCTGGGAAAGTCTTATCTTTGTTTTTCTTGAAAATATTTATCAAAACTTCTTTTACTGTTCCCCTTTCATATCCCCACTCTATCAGAGCATAAAGCCCGCGCCCCACAAGAACAAATCTTTTATCCTTAATAAGCTCGTTGTGGACTGTCTGGGGCTTGGCAATGTGCTTTGAAAAATTAGCTTTGTTTATCTCATCAGCAATCGCTCTGAAATGGAGAGGCTTGCCCAGTTTTTTCACTACTAAGTAAGCTTTATCTTTAACACCTCGGGGATTAATTTCTGGCCATTCACTTAAACCCAAATCGCCAAAAATGTTGCAATCAATCGCTCTTGAGCTGTCAATATAAGAACTAATGGCTTGGCGAGAGAAGAAAGGAAATGACTTCTTAAGCTTTGCTATAACATATTTTTCCTGAAAAGGAGTTTTAGATTTCTTAAAAATTTTAATAACTTCGCCAATTAAAGAACGCGCCTGGTCTAAGGCCTTTTTCTGAGTATACCATAAAGTATAAAATTTTGCATTTTCTTTTGCTCTTTGAATGTTCTTATCCAATCTAAGGAGCAAAAGAGAGAATCCTTTTAATTTAATCTTATCGGCTTCAGGATCAATATATTCTATAAAATCTTCCAATAGTACATTTTCTTTCACTAACCCACCTCGTTCAGAAATAAATAATTCTAAGTCATCAAAAAGAGGCCTGAGAACAGAAATATTTTCTTCCGTTTTAAGATGTTTTAATCCTTCGTTTTGGATTTGGCGAACTCGCTCTCGAGTTATGCCATAAGTATGACCAATGGATTCAAGGGTTTCTTTTCTCTTTTTGCCAACGCCAAAACGGCGGATGATAACATCCTGCGTTCTTTTTGACAGTCCTTGAATAAGTTTTCTTTTCACCTCCTTAATTTGAATTCCAGAGTTAGACATATTGATTTTGTTTCACAAATTTAAATAAATGTAAATAGAGCAAGTCTCTTTAAAGGTATCCTATCACGACCATATAAACTTGTCAACATCTATTCACAGAATACTATATAATAATTTTTTGTCAAGAAAATTCCGCATCTGGATCGCAGGATTAATATGATCAGCTCCAATAAATAAAAAATTTAAAAGCGGACAAATGTTATTGCCCGCTAAAAATCCCCTTCTTTGTTGATAAAGATTCTTACTTTTTTCTTTGAACAGAATATCTTTGGTGCGCCCCGATTGCTGTGGCTGCATTAATGCCCGCCATAACAAATCCAAGCAAAACAATTAGCCCAAAAAATAGTCCTAATGATATGCCCAGTCCCCATTGCCAACTAATAAAGAGACCAAACAGAAACCCAATTGCTGATATGACTATGAAGATTAAAAACCAATTTCTGATTATCTCTCTTTTCCTCATTTTTCCTCCTTTCTTAGATTATTTTGATGAGCCCTGCCCGCCAAGATCAAGCGCTATATTTTGTGTACTAATTCATATATAACAAATATTTTTATAAATGTCAATAAGCATTACCAGCTTCCGCCACCACCACCGCCAAAACCGCCACCCGAAAATCCTCCTCCACCAAAGCCACTCTTTTCGCCAGCAAAAAAAGCTGATAAATGAGAAATAATAGAAAAGGTCTATCGTGAATTCACGACAGACCCTTTTTTGTCTTTGCTATCCGCCAAGCGGGAAAAAAGAACTTATCTCTATTATATTAAATTTCAAAAACAATTACAAGAATCAATCATTATTTTCTGTGTTTCCAGTTTTCCCAAACCACTAAAAGGGGACTGGCAATAAACAATGAGGAATAGGTGCCAAAGAATATTCCTGCAATTAAAGCCATAATAAAATCACGAATTGTTTCGCCTCCAAAAAAGAAGATTGATATTAAAACAGCTAATGTTGTTAAAGATGTATTGATTGAACGAACATAGCTTTGTTTAACGCTATGTTGAATGATATCTTCAAAGTGTTCTTTATGGGCTTTAATTAAATTTTCTCTAATGCGGTCAAAAATAACAATTGTATCGTTAACCGAATAGCCTAAAATCGTCATCAAGGCGGCAACAAAAGGCACGCCTACTTCAATATGGGCAAAATGACCAAGGATAGAAAAAAGACCAAGAACGATAATAATGTCATGAAACAAGGCAATAACGGCGATTAAACCATATTTCCAGGAAGCGATCGGCCAAGAAACCTTGCGAAATGCCCAGCCAATATAAGAAATAATCGCTAACAAGCTTAGAATAATGGCCCAAAATGTTCGTCTCTTTAATTCTTCCCCAATAACTGGACCAACCGCGTCAAAACGTTTCTCTTCTAAATTCTTATCTAATGTATAAAGCTTAGCAATAACTTGATTATGAACTGTTTCTTCTATTTCCTGAAAACGCAAAATATACGAATCTTCACCAGATGGCTGAACTATCAAGCTATTCAGCCTTTCTTCCTTGAGGGCTTCTTTTATTTTAGTAATCGCGGGACGCTCTTGAGAAAACTTAATTTCAAGCAAGCTTCCACCGGTAAAATCAATGCCGAAATTAAGGCCCCAAAAAGAAAGACTGACTACGCTTATTAAAAGCAATGTGCCTGAAAAAATAAAAAAGATTTTTCTTTTTTTAATCATTTTTTTCTTTAAACCAAATCCAATTGAATTTTTGAATTCTTGTATTTGCTAATATTATTAAAAGCTGTCTCGTGAAAACAATCGCTGTGAACATTGAAACCAAAATACCGATACTAAGAGTCAAAGCGAATCCTTTAACAAAGCTAACTCCCACTCCATACAAGATTACTGCGGTAATAAGTGTTGAAGTATTTCCGTCGCGGATTGAAGACCATGCTCGTCGGAATCCTTCTTCAATTGAGTTTTTCAGTTCTTTTTTTTCTTTTAATTCCTCTTTCATCCTTTCAAAAATTAGAACATTAGCATCAACTGCCATGCCTAATGTCAAAATAAATCCAGCAATGCCTGCAAGCGTCAATGTTACGGGAACTAACTTAAATAAAGCAAGAACGAGCGCGCCGTAGACCGCTAAAGAAAAAACCGCTAAAATTCCAGGCAAGCGATAGTAAAAAATCATAAAAAGGGCAATTAAAATAAATCCTAAAACTCCCGCCTTCAAGCTTTTGTCTAAAGAAATCTTTCCTAAGGTCGCCCCTACGGTTTGTTGGCTGATGATTTCAATAGGAACAGGCAAGGCGCCGGCATTTAAGTTTCTCACAAGATCCTTCGCCTCTTCAATAGAAAACTCACCGGTAATGCGCGCTTCACCTGTGGTAATTTCTTCGTTAACTCTGGGAACACTAATAGGAATACCGTCCAAATAAATAGCAACGCGTCTATTGATATTGCGTTTGGTGATTTCGCCAAAAAGTTTTGCGCCTTCTTTATCAAGGGTGAATAAAATTTCCGGCTGGCCGGTATTTTGACTAAATCTTACTTCGGCTCCTTTAAGCATTCTGCCGTCCAATCCTGTGGACTTAAAATAAGGATCTTCGTTTTGTCTTTCATCTTTCTCTTGAGCGCTAAAAATTTCTTCTTTTTCTGCTTCCGTTCTTTCTTCTTTAAACTCCAAATAAGGAGTTGCGCCTATCATTTCAATTGCGTCAGCAACACTTTTAACGCCTGCTAATTCAACAATGAGGCGATAATGGCCACCTGATAGATCTGCTTGAACTAGCGGTTCGGCCACGCCAAAAAAATTAACTCGCCTTTCTACAACATCTCTCACTCCAACAAGAGCTTCGCTTCTATTCTCTTTTTTAATATTTGACATATCGGCTTCATAAACAAGATGAGTGCCCCCTTGTAAATCAAGGCCTAATTTAAATGGTTTGTTATAAAAATAACGAAACTCACGGCCAAAAATGCCAGTAGGTATAGATTTATTCAACTTATCAGCTGTCTTGTTCCAAATATTGGGAAAATCTAAATTAACTGCCAAAAATGCCAGTAAGAACACGAAGATTACTGCTAATTTAATTTTATTTCGTTGAGAGAGAGAATTAAACATTAAGGGTTTGAATTAGAAGAATCTCCCGGTGAAACCGAGAGAACCTTGACGGAAGATAGAATTTAGAATTGCGAATTGAAAAATTGTTTTGGACTTTATATTCCGTATCTTAATTTTAATCTATATATTACCACTTATCTTAAAATATTCAAATCAAATCTCTCTTCTTGCTTTTTTTAAATTTAATTCTCTTGCTACTCTTTCAATTGCTTTAATGTAAGCAGCTTGTCTTAAGGAAACTTTGCGTTCAATCGCTATCTTTTTTACTTCTTCATAAGCGTCAATCATCATTTTTTTTGCCCGCTCAAGAACATCGACTTCTGGCCAATATGATTGTTCAATATTTTGAAACCACTCCAAATAGCTTACTACCACTCCTCCAGCATTAGCTAAAATATCGGGTATGATTAAAATTCCTTTATCTTCCAAAATTTCCTCCGCCTCAACTGTGATGGGTCCATTAGCCATTTCTAAAATAATTTTTGCTTTAATTCTGTCTGCATTACTTTTGTTAATTTGTCCTTCAATGGCAGCTGGAATTAAAATATCAACTTCCTTTTCAAGAAGTTCTGCGTTAGAAATCAACTGACTGCCTCCAGCGCGAGAGCAAACAGAGCCAACACAATAACAATTAGAAATCATAACATTCTCTTTTAAACAATTATAAACGGCAGTTGGATTAAGCGCTTTCTGCTTAGAATTGGCCTGAATTGCGCTATTAGAGTCTGAGAGCGCCATAATGCTAAATCCAGCCATTTGAAGAATCTTTGCTAAATTACCACCGACATTGCCAAAACCTTGAATAGCCACCGTAGGATGCTTATTTAAAAGTTTAGGAAAGTAGTCGTCAATAATTTTTTTTAAAATCACCGCTCCGCCATAAGCAGTTGCTACTTCTCGCCCCCTTGATCCTTCAATATTAATTGGTTTTCCTGTAAAAGAAGCAGGTGTGAAATCGCCCTTCAGTTTAGAATATTCATCTACCATCCATGTTATAATTTGAGGATTAGTATTGATGTCAGGCGCTGGTATATCAACATAGGGACCAATAAAATTAAAAATAGCCCGAACATAGCCCCTAGATAATTCTTCTAACTCTCTTCGAGAAAGCAATAAAGAATTAACTTTAATGCCTCCCTTGGCTCCGCCGAAAGGAAGTCCTAAAAGAGATGTTTTCCATGTCATTAACCCCGCTAAAGCCTTAATCTCTCCTATATTTGCTTCGGAGAAATAACGAATGCCCCCTTTATAGGGACCCAAGATGTTTGAATGCTGAACCCTAAATGCGAGGAAAGTTTCAACCGCGCCATTATCCCGTTTAAGCGGAATAATGAATTGAAGAATACGATTGGGCGTTTTTATATTTTGTAAAACGTCAAGATTAAGTTTTAGTGTTTGAGCCGCAATATCAATGTGTTTTTGAACATCTTGTAAAAAATCGCTCATTATTGTTCTCTTACATTATCTAAATAATTAATAGCGCTTAAAGCTGCTCTGGCGCCTTCTCCAACTGCAATTGAAATTTGGCGATATTGATTATCAACAACATCTCCGGCTGCAAAAAGACTAGGAATTTTCGTCTGACAAGATTTATCCACAATAATTTCTTTTTTTTCATTAAGAATATCCAGATTTGCGCTAATAAATTTTGTATTCGGCTTTACTCCAATATAAATAAACGCGCCACTGATTTTTATTTCCTTTTTTGCGCCTGTATTTAAATCTTGATAATGCAAACCTTCTAAAAAATTTGCGCCGAAAAAATCTGTCGTTTTCGCCTGATAAATAATTTTCACATTCTTGATTTGTTTTGCTTTCTCAATCATAACTCTTTCTCCTTGCAACTCATTTTCTATCACTACAAGATAAATGTAAGAAACAATTTTTGAAAGCGCGACTACTGCTTTGAGGGCTGAATTTCCCCCACCGATGATAGCAACATCTTTGCCGGCAAATATCGGCCCGTCGCAAGTTTCACAATAACTAACGCCTTTGTTGAAGAATTCTTTTTCTCCCGGAATTTTGAGCGTCTCAGGATCAGCGCCGCTTGCAATAATAACAGTTTTGGCTTCAAAGTTCTGTTCGCCTGCCTTTATTAAAAAATGCGTATTTTTTTGCTCTATGCTCTCAATTTCTTTGAAAATAACATTCGGAGTATATTTTTCTAAATGTTCTTGAAATGTTTTTATTAAATCCATCCCCGCAATAGACGGAAATCCAAGATAATTTTCCACAAGACCTGCCTTGATTGCGTTTCCCCCCATATCTTTAGTTATCACTAAAAAATTAAGGCCAGCTCTCGCGGCATATATAGCAGCTGACATTCCACTTGCTGACGCGCCAATAATGATTAGATCAAAAATCATAAATCAGAAATTAAAAATTATAGATTAAAATGACTTATTTAATATCAAGTAGTTTTCGTATTCGTCCTTCGTCAAAATTGATAATAATTTCTCCATCAATATCAATAACTGGCACGCCCATTTGGCCAGTTTTTTTAATCATTTCTTCTCTCGCTTTCTCGTCAATCGCCACATCTTTAGCTTCAAATTCAATGCTGTGTTCTTTTAAGAAGTTTTTTGCTACAACACAGTAAGGACAAGTTGGCGTTGAATAAACAATAACTTTTTTCATATAGTTGAAATAAAAAACACAAACCCCAAAGCTAATACCTATTCTAATATATTGGGGTAAAAAAGAAAAGAGAGGGAAACCTATGCTTCCCTCCCTTTGTATCTCTTATCTCTTCACAAGAGAAATGGTATTGTCGATGTGATCGACATGTAGATAGTAATCAGGCGCAAGAGTTATCTTCTCCACTCCTGGCACACCTTTCATACTGCGCCCATTTTCGTCTCTTGGCCACACCATAATCGGTGGACCTTCGGGAATTCGGAGTGGCTGGCGTGCTTCGAAATTGATACTAATAGCATGCTTATTTGGAATTTTCTCTCCATTTTCGTAGTAAGGATTGAGAAAAACCCTCGCCCTCCACATCGCAGTCGCGCACATCTCTCTGAGACTTCCAAGCGCAGAAACTCTTTCGTTCATAAAATTATCAGGAAGTTGCATGTCTTCGCTGCGAACGAAAACGAAACGAACCATCTGATATTTCCTGCTTGAATGTTTTGGATCAATACGCTTTTGACAAAACGCATCAACTAGTTCGTATCCTGATCTTCCAAGATCTTTGGCAATGCCCAGAACAGAACAATTCTCGGTTGGCTCAATAACAAGCTTTCCGTCTGATCGGCTTTTTCTTTCCGTTCTTTCTTGCGGAACTTCCTTCTCATGGCGACCGATCCATTCCGGAACGGCATTTCCATTCGAGAAGCTGAATTGCAGAACGATCATCCGCACAGAATTATCTATCTCAACCATTCTTGCCTCCTTATGGTTTTTAACTCTATTGTGAAGAACTTCAACGCCTCTTTTGTTATAAGTATATCATACTTTAATATAAAAAGCAATAGTTTTAATGAAAATTTGATGGCTAAGCCATCAAACACTAACCGTCAAATATATCGTTTTTGAGTTGAATATTAAATTAAAAAATTTTTAATTATACAAGCTCATATTTTTCTAAAATTGTTTTTAGGTTTTTATCTTCTTCAGGTATGAATCTTATATAATCATCATTATCGTGAGGCAAGTTAGTCACGGCTAATACCTCTACTTTTTTTTCTGTCAATGGATAATAGACATGATAAACTCCCGCTGGAACTAAAACCTGAGCCATTGATTCTGGCAGATAATAGGCATTTGTTTTTTTAAAATTTGAGTTAATATTTTTGTCTTTTTTTCCTAAAACAACAGCGTAGATTTTGCCAAAAGTTTTAGAATTTTTTCTAAAATCTTTAAACAACCAAAGCGCCGTCCCCGTTAAAGTATAAAAAATCTCAATTAATTGATGATGATAATGTCCGCCCCGCGCTATATTTTTTTGAGTTGCGGTAGAACAATAAATATTGCCAATTTCCCCTTGGATAAATTCGTTTTCGTTGCCTTTTGGCGCTATTTCATACAAATAACCGCGTTCATCACCGACAACTTTATTTAATTTTATCATTAAACCATCAATAGTGGTTTTAATAATAGACATTGGTCTTTGTTTTTTAATTTAAAATTGAAAATTCATTGAAAATTGAAAATTGAAAATTGAAAATTTTATCTGCTAAGACTTCTTAATATGCAGATTAAATCCTTCCGTTCTTTTCTTGATATTTATAATCCATTGTTTGTTTTTTAAATACCAATCAATAACATCCGGTAAAGTTTTTTCAAATGTTTTAGTTGATTGCCATCCAAGATTTTTGTTTATTTTACTAGTATCAATGGAATATCTTCTATCGTGTCCCGGCCGATCATCTATAAAAGTTAATAAAGACTCTTTGCGTCCTAAAATTTTGAGAATTGCCCGAGCCACATCAATATTATGCCGTTCTTGATCGGCGCCAACATTATAAACTTCTCCTATTGCGCCTTCATGTAAAATCTTATCAATCGCAATGCAATGATCTTCAACATAGATCCAATCTCTCACATTTTTACCATCCCCATACAAAGGAACCTTCTCACGCGCCAACGCTTTAAATAAAAAGAAGGGAATCATTTTCTCCGGATATTGATATGATCCATAATTATTGGAACAATGTGTCACAATGACAGGAACTTTATGGGTTCTAAAATAGGCGCGACACATTAAATCGCCGCCTGCTTTTGCCGCCGCATAAGGAACATTTGGAGCGAAAGGACTGTCCTCTTTAAAATGTCTATCCTCATCTAATTCAACGGATCCGAATGTTTCGTCCGTTGAAATTTGAATCATTTTTTTAATTTTATATCGCTTAACGGCCTCAAGCAAAGTATGAACTCCGATAACATTGGTCATTAAAAACTCCCTCGCTCCACCATAAATACTTCTATCAACATGAGTATTATGAACTACAATATTACCAACGCCACAAACAAAATTATGTTTATTGGCTACTTCAATATCATAAACATAACCCTCGTAATCAACTTTTTTTTGTCTTTTAGAAAGCAGTGAAATTGTGTAGTCGTTCCCGAAAACAAGAGTATAAGCATCAAATCTTTCATCTTTATTAACGGTAAAATTCTTTCTTAGTAAAGTTAAAAGCAAAGAAATGCCTGTTGCTAGCTTTTTAGAATTTGTTGTATAGCGATATGTAATTGAATGTTTATTTTTAATAATCTGACCATCTCCTAAACAAAGATGTTCAAGAAACAGGTTTTGAAATTCTGAGCGAAGTTGAAAAATAAAATCTGGAATGAATTTATTTCTCGAATAAACTCCGCACATTTTTCTAAGAAAACCATAAAGCTTCTTATTGGAAACCGTAAGCTGATACCATCCTTCTTTTCTTTTAAAGAAATTTGGATTATATCCAAGTTTTTTGAAGTCTTCCGTTAATAGCTTAATCCAATCTTCGTTGATATTGGTTATATTGGTAATGTATCCACCATTAGCCTTATTATAAGTAGTGCTGCCTTCTGTAATATGAGCTGCCATTATCCTTAAGAGGCTTTTAAGTTTCGCTCCTTTGAAATTACCAAAAGAAGTCTTCTTGGGAATATGATTGATGTTTTTAATAGATAACAGTTCGGGATTTTTAGCAGGTGTTGTTAAATTCCCATCTATGTCATAAATAGAATGATTATTTGTTGCCGTTATTTCTCCCCATTTTTGATTAAGTTGAATGAGTTTTCCTTTATAATAGTGCCGGGAAATTTGTTTAATAGGTAACCAATAGCCAATGCCACCGTGATTAGCTAATGCCTTTAGATTAGAATTGTTTATGCTAATAATCTCTACGCCTTTAATTTTTACAACATTATGTTTACCATCTACGCTTAAGTTGAGAAAAAGTTCTTCTAATGTTTGAATCTTGATTTGACCTGCCTTATACAGTGGTAGATAAGTGTCATTACTTATGCTTTCTGCCGCCCAATTGACAACATAATCAATTTTGTTTTTTGCAAAGACATTGTCAACCTCTTTTTCGTCAGCAATATCGCCTTTGATAAATTTATAGTGAGGATTTTTTTCAACTTCTTTTAAATTATCAAGATTACCAGCATAGGTAAGTTTGTCATAATTAATAATCTTATAATTCGGGTATTTTTTTAAGATATATCTAATAAAATTGCTTCCAATAAATCCGGCTCCGCCACAAACTAAAACAGTCGCTTTTGCTCCGCCTATTTTGTGAAAATAATCCAAAAGCTCTTTCTTGGAAAGTTCAGTGACTACGCTTAATTCATCTAAACTCATTTTCCCTTCCTGATATAAATCCAAAAACTTTTTAAGTTTTTTCAAATAAGCGTCAGATGTATTTTTAAGTTGTAAATCCTTTTTTAATTTCCGCATAAAAATATTAATCTATGTAAAATTCTTCACTTCAGTTTATTAAGTAAATCTTTGTTCAAAATGATTTTTTATTCCATGATTCATGATTCGTAATTTTATCTCCCGTCAAGGTTCTGAGGAATGGAATGACGAGGGTTCTTCTAATTCATGATTCCTGTCTTCTCCTCCATTTCCAAAGATATTTAAAATAACTCATAATATGAATTCTTGTCAGCTTATTAGTAAAAATATCTATGATTCCTCTTTTTGAATCAGATTCTTTAAGATGAAAATGCCTAATAGTCGCCTCGGGCAAATAAACAATTTTATAGCCCATTTCTCTAAATCTCCTGCACCAATCAACATCTTCAAAATACATAGAATATCTTTCGTCCATAAGCCCTATTTTTTTAACATATTCTTTTTTTGTCATTAGGGCTGACCCCATCAGCCAGTCAACTTTTAATGACTTATCTTTTGATTCTTTTTGAGCTTCAAAATTTTCAAGCGCGCGCTTTCCCCAATGAGTTTTTTTCCAAACAGTTCGCCTTGCCAAAACTGACCCCAAGGTATATTCCTTAAAATATGATTTTTGAATTGACTCATCAATATTAATAAGTTTTGGACCGACAATGCCAACATCCTTATTTTCCTCTAAATATTTAATCATTACTCTCAATGATTTTTCATCTTCAATAACTGTATCGGCATTTAAAATTAAAATAAATTTCCCCTTAGCATTTTTTAATCCCTCGTTGACTAGTTTTGCATAGCCAACATTTTTCCGAAATGCTAAGTGATTCACGTTGGGATGGTGATATTTAATTAAAAAAGCCGTGCCTTCATTCGCTTCAGAATCTGCTACAAAAACTTCGCAATCAATGCTTTTTAAATTTTTTTCAATAGATTCCAGACAGCTCAAAAGAAGGTGAGGAGTTTTATAATGAGTAATAATTATTGAAAGCTCTATGTTTGCCATAAAAAAGAAAAACAATTTTTCTTTAATTTACCATAAATTTCCTCAAAAGAAAAGGGCAACCGCTGTTCTGGTTGCCCAAACTTTTTTATTTATAAGATGTTTCTAAACCTTGGATATACATGCTTAATGCTGCTATATCAAGCGCATCTTGAATTTTTCCGTCAATAACAAAATAATACCACCTTCCTCCGAGATGGTATTATTGATTTAGTTTAAACTAAGTTGTTTTTCTGTTCTAATAACAGCTTATTCTGTTGTTCCTTCTGCGGGAAGTTCTTCTTCAGGTAAAACTTCCTCTGGCAAGACTTCTTCTCCCGGTAAAACTTCTTCAGGTTGAACTTCTTCTTCCGGTAAGGCTTCTTCAGGTAGAATTTCTCCTTCTGGCAAGACTTCTTCCTCTGCGGGTAGATTTTCTTCTCCAGCAGGAGCTTCTGTTTTTTGGGTAACAACCAAAACTATAAGAACAACAATAATAACAGCAATAATTATCCAAATCCATAAATTCTTATTTTTCGCATCCATGTTTTAATTCCTTTCTAAAAAATAATATAAATACTGTCGACCTTATTAATTTCTAATCCTATTCTAATGCGTCTTTCTAAAAAAGTAAAGGTAAGATATCTAAAAAATTGTGGATAAACTTCTTAATAATTAGAATAACATGTTTGCCATTTATTTTTCCGTTGTCAGGTAAAAATTTTAACATTTACTATTTTTTAGACAAACCATTTTTCCATTTCTTTCGCTCTCGCTTTCTTTTTCTTCATAATAATTTTTCTCTGTTTAAGCGCTTTGGGTATTTGCCTAAACATTTGTGGTAAAATTTTTAGGATTCTCGGCTCAAATAAAATTATATATCCCCATGCCCTAATTTCTTTCCAAATTATCCAAGGAAAATGTTTAATATATAACCCTAGTGTTTCGTTCTTTATCTGCATTAATCTTTGATTTTTAAAAGAAATTGTTTTGGCAAAAAGAGAAATGTTTCTTCTTTCTCTAACAATATCTAGTGATTTTTTTGACGCGCTCTCGCCAGCGCCCCTTTCGTGATAAGCCAAAATATTTGGAACATAAATTGTTTTCCATCCATATAATTTTAATCGCCATGCCAAATCCACATCTTCCTTATAACAGAAGAAAGATGAATCAAAATACTCTCTTAGTTCTTCTTTCTGAGTCACCCTAGGCGACGAAGAATTAGAAGGACTTAGATCCGCCGAAGCCCTGCCTATCGGCAAGGCAGGTTTACACGAAGACGGGCTCGTTTTTTTGACACTAAAGCTTGGCAATTTTACATCTTCAAGCGCTTTCCTGCGATAAATTGGTACTGCGCCATCTGCCCCAAAAATTTCTTCCTGTTGATTAAATTGCCCCTTATCTGTCTGTCCTTGCCCGCGATTAATAATTCTTCTATTTTTAAGCATTAGAAGACCAGTTGTATCAAAAATATTTTTGGGTTTTCCTTTTTCAAAATCATATTTTAAAACCTTTGGTTGAAGAGCTGCAATTGTTTTATCTTTTTCTAAAATTTTAATTGCCTCTGTTAAAAAATCGGTTGTTAAAATTGCATCTTGATTTAAAAGCATTACATATTCACCGTCAGTTATTTTAATCCCTTGATTGTGTCCAGCCGCAAAACCGACATTTTCTTTATTTTTAATATATGTAATCTTCCGTGTGTGTTCCGTGTCTTTTTTTGTTCCGTGTAAATAATCTCTGATTATTTTTTCTGTGCCATCCTTAGAATCATTATCAATAATTAAAATTTCGTAATTTGGATAATCTTGCGCAAGCGCTGAATCTAAACAAAGCTTTAAATATTTTTCGGCATTCCAAGTTAAAATGTTAATGTTTACTTTTGGTTTCATGCGAATTTATATGAATTATTAAACGAATTAATACGAGTGAGAGAAAAGAGGATTGTCACTTCCGCCACAAAAAACATCATCACCCTCGCGTCAAATAAGGCAACATCAAATAAGCAATAAGTAAAGACCCATAAAAAATAAAATCCTAAGAATATTTTTAAAATACTTAAGGAATCATTTTGGGGTTTTTTAAGACCAGCCCAACACTTTTTTAAAATTTCGTAGAAAATCATTATAATTAAAATCATACCCAAGATACCCATTTCTACGGCAGAATTTAAATAGATATTATGGGCGGTTGAGCCCGCTTTTTGGAGCAAAACATCCTGTTCTAAAATTACAGGAAAATTACCAATCCCTACGCCTAAGAAGGGATGTTTGGCTATAGATTTTATACTTTCTTTCCATATAAAGAGACGGCCCTGATTGGATGTTTCTGTGAGATCAATAATACTTCTTAATCTTTTAAGCGTAAGCGCGCTATCGGTTTTATCCTGACCATTAAATTGTGGAACAGAAAGGAAAAGAGAAGACAATAAAAGCGCTAAAATAAAAATTAATAATGAACTTAACGCAAATTTAAAAATATTATTCCGGCGATTTTTCAAAACAAGATATGTCGCCACGATAAGGGGAATTCCTACGCTAATCCAAATACCCCTAGTGCCTGAAAGGGCGATAGAAAACTGTATTAAAAGAAAAACGATTCCTTGAAAAATTAGCACTGCGTCTATTTTTTTGCTCTTCAAAAAGCGAATCGCAATTAGCCACAATAAAAGAGGGCTTGCAAGAACAAGATAGAGCGCGAAAGAATGAGAGTCGGTAAAAGTTGAAAAAACCCGCAAGGTTGGAGAACGCCCTTCGTAATAAGAGAACCAAGTATTGGCTCGAGCAACAATATTGGCAAGGTTATTACCATAAAAAGTCAAGGAGACATGCCATGTCCACCATCCCCAAAAATGTCCCAAACTCGTAAAATAAGCAAAGATTAACTGACAAAGTCCAATTAAGAAAACGAGAAAAGATGATGCAAATAAATATTTAATGCCTTTTTTAAAAAGCTTTTTATCTCGCGCTAAATGAAGCGCTAACGGATAGATTAAAATCATTTGAAAAATATAGAAAAATCTTTTCAGGGCAACAATTTTGTCCGTTGCTACAAAAATTGATAAAGTCACTAATAAAAAATAAAGAAGAGTCCATAGTTCTAATTTATTTTTTTTAAGACGGCTCCATGCCTTTTGAAGAAGATTTTTAAAAAAATCAGGTTTGGATAACGATATAAAAGGAAACTGAGCCAATAAAAACCTGTAAAAAAGAATTAAAATAGCAATCCGCCAAATATTTAATGAATCAAAACCGCGAGAAACAGGCAAGGCAACAAAAAAAGGAAGAGAAGCTAAAAAGAAAAGAATACCATCTTCTATCTTCATTAAAAAAAGATAAAAGAAAATTAAAAAAGCCGATCCTAAAATTACTTCACGAGGCAAAAAACCAAAAACAATGCCGAATAAAATAATTAAGTTAAAAATATAGAGAAGGTATAAAGGATTAACAAAGATATTTTTTTTAAAAAAAGACATGAATTTAATTTCAAATGACAAGATCCAAATGCCAAATCAATTCCTCAATGACTAAATGCAAATTTAGCATTTTAATTTTAATCATTCATTTATCATTTGAACTTTGAAATTTGGCATTTAAGCGCCCGTAAGGTGCGCTTGGCGCATTTTTCCCAAGAAAATTCCTGTGCTTTTTGAATGCCTTGTTTTTTAATCTTTTGATAATTTTCCTTATCTTCAATTGCCTTTTTCATCATTTGATAAATTTCCTTAATATCTTGAGGGTTTTTTATCCAAAAACAGTTTTTACCCGTTGTCTCTTTAAGCGCCTCGGCATTACCGCATATCGCGGGTAATCCACATCTCATTGATTCTATGGTCGGCAAACCAAATCCTTCATAAATTGATAAATAAATAAGAGCGTACGCTCCGCGATAAAGCGCCGCTAATTCTTTATTCTCCACGAAAAACGGTTTATAAATGATCGCTTGCCTTTTCAGTTTAAAATTTATCTCTTTTGTTATGGCACTGATATTCTGAGCGCGAGTAAAATCTTTGCCGATGATCAAATACTGAAAATCAGAATACTTCTTGGCAATTTCTTGAAAAGCTAAAATTGATTCAGTTACGCATCTTCTTTCAAAAATTGCAGCCGCGAATAAAAAATAATTTTTCTTAATTCCATCTTTTCTTTTAATGAAATTTTCATTTTCTTTTCTTTTTTTTAAATAAAAAACTTTATCGGCTGCTAATCGCGTTACTATTATTTTATGAAATTGAATTTTATAATATTTGTGAATTTCTTTTTTAGTAAATTCAGACGGCGTAAAAATAATATCGGCTTTTTCTGCTGATTTGCACCCCATCCATTTAACTAAAATCTTATCCCAAAAACCGCGAAAACGGAACCATTCAGGATGCGCTTCATAAATTATATCATGGATTGTGAGCGCCGTCTTTCCTTTATAAAAAAACGGCAATAGATAAGATGGTGAAAATAAAATGTCAACTTTATCTTTTTTTGCTTGTCTTGGTAGAAGCCAGTGCTGGAAAAGGGCAGTACTTGAAATTTTTCCTTTAAGAATTTTCCTTTTAAAATTTTTACTCTGAGGAATTTTTTTAGCTGACTCATCTCTGTCTACATATAAGATAAAGTTAATATTTTTTTCTTTTTTCCAAAAATTCAAAAGATTGAGAACATATCTCTCGATGCCTTTTTGGTCTTTAATATGATAACAGTCAATGCCTATTTTCATAATATCAAATATCAAAGTTTAAATATCAAATAAATGTCAGATAACTAAATGTCAAAATATTATTTTTTGACATTTGGATTTTGTCATTTTGATTTCTCCATATCTCCCTCTCCAAAAATCCCAAGTTGCTTTAATTAGTGGTTTTACCCACTTCCTTTTTTTAGGCAAAAATATTTTAAACGGTTGTTTGGTTAATTTATAAACAGAGTAGAAAACAACAAGAATTTTTTGCTGCAAATTTCCGTTTTTCCACGCTAAAAAATATCCATTGCGCATAAGATAATAAATATAATTAAAAGAAAGATATTCCGTTGAATGATATCCTTTATGATAAATTATAGCGCTGGGCACAATTGCATGAAAGTATTTTTTTTCTCTTGCTTTAACCGCCCAATCAGAATCTTCATAATACAAAAAATAATCTTCATCCATGTAGCCAATATCGTCCAAAACTTTTTCGCTTAATAATAGCGCGGTACCGGTAATGTAGTCAGTTGTAAACGGATCATTATTGTTGAGTCCTTTTTTTGTTTTACCATGATCTTTTAAAGTAGCGCTTGTCAAATTTTTATTAATAAAACCGCCGTTTGAATAAATTGTTTTTTTATCTTCATAAAAAATTCTTGGACCTAAAAAGCCAAGTTTTTTTCCTTTTTTAATTTCGGCCTTTATGGCCCTATAGCTTTCCGGCTTTACGGCCACTCCTATTAATTTTTTAAGAAAACCTGGCTCAATGGTCGTATCTGGATTCAAGAGCAGAAAATAATTTGATCCTAATTCTTTCGCTTTTTTAATTCCTAAATTACAACCGCCAGCAAAGCCAAGATTTTCTTTTGATTCTATTAATCTTACTATTGGGTGTTTATTGTCAAGCATCAAGTGTTTGAGAAAATTTTTAATTTTCTCATAAGAATTATTCGCTGAACCATTATCAATAACAACAACATTAAAATTAGGATAATCTAATTTAACTAAACTTTTTAAACAATTAATGGTTTCTTCAAAACCGTTATAATTGACAATAATAATCGAAACTTTAGGATTACTTTTCATGCGGTTATAAAATAGTCTAATTTTTTGAAACTTTCAGGTCAACCAACAGTTTTAATAAACTGTTATAATTGACAATAATAATCGAAACTTTAGGATTACTTTTCATGCGGTTATAAAATAGTCTAATTTTTTGAAACTTTCAGGTCAACCAACAGTTTTAATAAACTGTTCTAATTGACAATAATAATCGAAACTTTAGGCATGTTATTGATTTATGATACCTAAGCGCGCGCCAAAAAACAAGAAATATGTTGGAGGCTCAGCCTCCAACATATTTTAATTTAATTATAATCGCTATTTTCTTTTTTTAAATTTCTTGCTAATTTTTTCCATTACTTCTTTAATGCCGCCATATTCCAATTCATTATAAGGAAGCATCGCGGCGCCCGAAAATCCTTGACGGCGAATTTCAACCGCTTTCCTTGAAATTTGATTTCTAATCTCATCCCAAAAAGGCTGGTCAAAAACATCAACTGCTTCAGTCAACTTACCGTTATGAACACAGTAAGCAGCCGCGCTCACAACTGGCGGACCGTCAAAATAAGAGACTGGCGTATTTTGTTTAACCGGCATCAAGGGACAAGTATGAGAACCGCGCATACCGCCCGACACATAATGGCCAATTGCATAAGGAGCTAAAATCTCTCCTGTTGCTGGAAAATCTTTTTGTAATCGGCAAATTGCGACTGGATCATCTTTTCCCACATATTTTCCCGCAATATTTTGAAGACGAGTAGTGCTTTGGACCATTGCAATATCACCTGAATCTTTGGAATAGACAGCTTCAATGCAAAATTTATCGTTATCGCGAAGCAAAGCGGCAATTTTATAAATATCTTCAGGACTACTTAACTCAATATACCAGTCATGCCTCGTCTCTGACACATCTAAAATTCTAAACTTATAACCTTGACCCATTTTAGTAGACAAGAGGAGTCCTGGCGTATTCATCGGATCACAAAAAGCTAAATAAAAAGGCAGGCTATAAGCGCCAGGATTTGTTTTGTCGGCTGCGAAAACTAAAAATGGTTCGTTTTCTCTTTCGTTAATTTCCATCTCCGCAACAGCAGGCCCCATTCCCTTAATATTGCCAGCGAAAGAATCTTTTAATAAATCTTGGCCTGCTCCATAAAGGCCTTGTTCTTTTGCTATTTTCGTGCCTGCTATAAATGCATTCCAGGCCAATTTGTGAATTATTGAACTGTTAATTCCTTTTGCGTGAACCATTAAAAGAGCAATGTCATCTCCTGTAAAAGTAATTCTATAATCGTTAATTTTTTTCTCTAAAAAGGCTTTTTTTATAACTTTCTCCACAGACATCAAAACTTTTTTAGAGGGCTTTAGATGTCCCCCAATTGAACCAATATCGGCCTTAATAACACTTAAAGTAGTTTTCATATTTTATGAGTGCCACAAATTAAAAATGCTTTCTTTTTATTATCATACTTTTTCATACTTTAACAATATTTAGATTTTTTTCAACCTCCAAACTGGGGATATCTCAATAAAAATGTTTAAAGAGTTATTTAAACTATTGCAATATTTTAACTTTAATTATATAATAAAAAAAGTTAATTAAAAGGAGGGATATATGTTCTTTTTTGAATCAGATCTTTCGCCCCCTTAGAGTTTTTGAATGTTTTGTCGGCTTTTTAAAAAAACTCAAATACCTAAGGAGGTAGAATGGCAAACTCTTTAACTGAACGGATAATTAACCACATGTTGGATGGCAGTGGAACTGAAATTCATGTGGCTATGGACGATGAACGGATATACTGTGAAGGTAGGGCTCTTGCAGCTAACCTCGCTAAGATTTTACAAGAGAAATTTCGCATTAATACTCTTGTAAGCAAAGAAACCGAGATACAAAGCAATATTAATGGACCAATTAAGGTTTTTCCTGTATTAATCGGCAATTCAAAAAGCAATAGTCTAGTAATTAAGACCAAGGACCCAGTATTGGCCATAGGCATAGGAGGAATATTACAAAATAAGGGGGTACACCACAGAGGCATAAAAGTGATGCCTATCACTAACGGAAGAAGGAGAAGTGGAAGAAGAAGCAGAACGCGCATCTGCGGTGCGATAAAGTAAAAAAATAGTCCCCGTTGATAGTTTGTCAACGGGGCTTTTGTTTAAATCCTAAATAATTTAATTGCTCTTAAACAAAGCTACAACAAAAAGGCTTTCTGCCCAAGCTAATGGAATATTATCATTAAACTTATTCTCGTTAGCAAAATAAAGTTCAGGAATTTTTCCGTCTTTCGTAATGATTTTTTTTGCTTTTTCTAAATAAATGTTGGCCTTTGATGTATTGCCCCAAAGCGCATAAATAATTGACAACCAAGAAAGACCTATGGTCCATTCCGCTTCCTCGCTATAGCCATCAGAATTTTTATTATAATAACGATCATTTTTATAACGAATAATTCCTCTTTCTCTCGTAAAATAATATTCAACATTATCAACTATTTGTTGAGCTTGATCTCGTTGGACGACATTAAAAGGATAAATAAGGCTTAAAAGCGCTAAGTCGTTAAACTTGCTTTCTGATTCACGAGGCAATAATTTGTCTAAGCAATTTCTTCCATTTTGAATCATATCTTCAGAAACAGTAATAAAATCCAAATCTTTAACTTGATAAAGCCCTGCCAGAACAGCGCCAATAGATGAAGCGTGAACTTCTTCTCCCTCTTCCCAGATTCCAGAATCTGGGTCTTCCCAGTATTGAAGCGCGTAAAGATAATCAACCAATTTTTGCATCATTTGTTTATCTTTTTCATTCAAATCTATTTTGTTTTTCAAATGAACCAATTTTCCAAGATTGAAGAGAATAGCTCCCACTGCATCATTTTGTTTATTTCCCCACTCTTCCCAATATTCTTCAAACGTTTCTGGATTATAACGCGCGTGTACATATTGCCAACTTTCATGGGGACGATGCTGAATTGCCCAATTAATTTTATCTTCATGTTTGAGAAAAATATCTAAAATGGATCGCCATAATTTTTTAACTATTTCCCAATCATCCGCTTCTTCAAAAGCAAGAGAGGTATAAAAATTATCTCTCAACCATGCTTTGTCGTACCCTGTACTAACATCTTTTGAAGATGCTAAAAATAAACCAGTTGATGATTGCAAGCTTTTTAATGTACGAAGATGTTCCCGAGCTGTTAGAATGTTAGGAGAAAGATTATTGTTCATTATTTTTGTTTAAATTAGCCCACAATTTTTCTGCTTCTTTGAGAATTTCCTCAAGCTCTGGCATTTGTTGTCCTCCTATAATTTCTGCCATTTGAGCGTGATAATTCCTCAGTTCTGCGTAACGAGAGAAAAGTTCTTCTTGTGCTTCAAAGAAAGCAGTTAGTTTTGCTGCTGCTTTTTCTTGCCAATAATCTTCTTGTTCACGCGCTTCTGCTAAAACTTCTTGAGCTAATTTCAAATCCAACTGCCCTTTTGCTTGAATGCAATCAATAGCGCTAGTGATTTTCCATTCGCGTCCCTGAGAACGAAAAAATGGATGTTCGCGTAATAATTCTTCTTCATTCACCGCTTTTTCCTGAAAGTACCTTGCTATTTCCTCATAAGCTTCTTTTTCTTTAGTTTCATTTGATGATTCTTTTCCTTCATTTGTCTCGGAATTATTAAAAGAATTTTCTGGTCCTTTCATAAAGTTTATATTAAACATTAAGATTCTTAATTATTTTAGAATATTTTATTTATAAAAGCAAAAAACCTCTTAATAAGAGGTTTTTGTAATTGATTATTATCTTTGTAAAAATTTATTATGGCATCTCTGAATTAAATTCTAAAATATAATCTTGACCGCTGTTTAATGGTTCGTAATAAAAACTTTCTGCATTTTCTGGAAGCGTAATTAAATATCTTAATAACTTTAAGGTGGTAAACATCATTGCGCTATTATTCTCCGTAGGATAATGACCTTTATTTATATAATAAACCTCAAGAGCTGTTGTAATTTGATGTAGGTTAGCGCTATTAACAACCGATTTGGTCTCATCAATAATATCTTGAGTATTCAAAGTTACGCCATTGACTATAACGGCTGTCCCAATTAAAGAAGCAATTAGAAATGATAAAATTGAATTCATGTTTTTTAATATTTCTCATCCTATCCCAAATAAGACATAATGTCAATATGGCAACTGCGTAATTACATAAAAAATGATTTTTTGCATAAAAAAAAGAGGGCGACCTATTGTCGCCCCCACTTGTTTTGTGAATTACTACTTTGCTTCTTCCTTGAGAAGAGACATTAACCTTTCATAGTCATTGGCAAGAATTATTAATATGGATAAGATATTTTGTTTATAAGCCGTTTGTAATACCATACCGCTATTTAGCTAACTTGATTAAGTTTGATAAAATGATAAGGTGTTAGAGAAAGTAAGCTATTGTATTTTGAGTCACGATTCAAAATCGCTGAAATCCTAAGTCTCTAAAATTGCCAGAATCTTGGTAATTACGGTTGCCATGAGAGTGCAAGAAAGATTTTAGATGCTACTTACTGACTCTTAGGGTGGGTGTTTTTTTGACTGCCACCAGATTAAATACAGGGAGTTTGAGTATATAAGACCATTGGTCAGCAAACCTCTGCTTCCAGTGACAATGGATGAGAATCAGTAAAATTACGGTTCCCGCTACAAGCACGCCGACAATGTGCCGAATGTCTACCTCAATGACGACAAGCCGAAGCTCAACTGGAACAATCTCGACAACTCGAATGACAAGTGGGGTTCCGCTTCCTGCTGTAGCCTCTAAAATCAAAAAGCAAAAACGTCCTCTGGGACGTTTTTGCTTTTATGTCACGGAACGAATCCAACCGCCGAGCATTCGACCGATTTCTTGTATTTGACCTTCCAGTTTTAAGTATTTTTTATTATCAATCATCTTCAGCTCTCTGGCCATTCTAATCATAACTTTTAGAACGTCAAATTTATTGTTTGCTTCTAAAAGTTTATTTTTCTTCTCTTGCTTATAAGAGCTGACTGCTGATAAAATCAATTCCATAAAAGATACAATATATTCTTCGCATTTTTTACCTAGCATGTATTGATCTTTTTTAGGAAACGTTTTGAGACACAGATAATACTCTTTGTAAAGATCAACGATCTTTTTTAGAATCGGCGCCTCATTTTGAATTTGATCTAAATTTTGCATATGAAGATTTATAAGAATATTTTTAATAATATTATTTCAATGGATAATCTGCTTTTGGCGTGGGATGAATTTAAGAAAGGTAAAAGAAACAAAAGTGATGTCCAACAATTTGAATTAAATCTAGAGGATAATCTGTTTGAACTCCACCAAGACTTGAAAAGCAAGAAATACAAGCATTGCAAATATATTGGCTTTTATATCAACGACCCTAAGAAGCGTCATATCCATAAAGCAGAAGTAAAAGACAGGATAGTCCATCATGCAATCCACCGAATACTCTATCCTATTTTCAATCCGACTTTTATTTTTGATTCCTATTCTTCTCGCAAAGATAAGGGTACCCATAAGGCGGTAATCAAGCTGAACAAGATGTTAAGAAAGGTTAGTCAGACTTACGGTAATTGTTTTGTTTTAAAGTGCGATATTAAAAAATTCTTTCCAACCATTGATCATGAAGTATTGGTTAAAATTATCTCTAAAAAAATATTGGATAAAAATGCTTTGTGGTTAATTAGAAAAATTATTAAAAGTTTTGAGTCTAAATTCACTACCAAGAGAAACAAGAAAGGAGTTCCTATCGGCAATCTCACTTCTCAAATATTGGTCAATGTATATATGAATGAGCTGGATCAATTTATTAAACAAACACTCAAAGTAAAACATTATATTCGCTATGCCGATGATTTTATTATCGTCCATCATGATAAAAATTATTTAGATAAAATTCTTATTGAAATCGAGAAATTTCTTAAAAAAGAGCTGAAAATATCTTTGCACCCAAATAAAGTTTCTATTAGAAAATACCACCAGGGCATTGATTACCTTGGTTATGTTGTTTTGCCTAAAGCCATAATATTAAGAACCAAAACGAAACGAAGGATTTTTAGAAAGCTAAGACAGAGAGTAAAAGAATACAAGCAGGGTAAAATAGACGAAAAAACCTTGTTACAATCCTTTAATTCTTACTTGGGGGTATTAAGTCATGCCAAGAGCTATAAGCTTGAGCAAGAGTTAAAACATAAAACATGGGAATGGTTAAAAGCTCCTTAGAAGCCTTTTATTTAGAAAGTGTAGATAATATTTTTATTTTACTATAAATTTTAAAAAAAGAAGAGGGGCAGACCAACTTTGGTCTGCCCTTTCTGGTGTATTTTTTGTAAAAATTTGTAGCGACCCCGACTAGTGTCGGGGAAACAAAGAACAAGAAACCAAAAGGCCCAAAGTGCCGAAGAACCTAGGACCGACTACAGCAGGAAGCGGAACCCCACCTGCCATTCGAGTTGCCGAGATAGCTCCAGAGGAGCCTCGGCCCGTCGCCACTGAGGTAGACAAGCGGCACATCGTCGGCGCGCCCGTAGCGGGAACCCTTGCAGCCCACATTGTGCTCTGAGAGCACGTTAGTGTGAACACATACGGCGATACCCTCGTCAGCCGTCAGACAGGATCGTTTCTGCTCCGTGATGAGCTTCTCTGCCTTTTCGGGCGACTTACTGCCGTCTTTCACGTTGTAGATGAAATACGGATTCTTCGGGGTTTCCACTTGGTCGGTGATCTCGTTCGGATCGAGGTAGGTGTAGCCCACCTTCTTACCGTTACGAACCATGGGCATGAGTCCGTAGACGCCCATATAGGTTCGCGGAATCACCGGCACGAACGGAATGTACCCTTTGGAAATCTCCATCTCGGCTGCTTTTGATAGCACTGCATCACGCTGGTTCTGGAACGCTTCCAGAATGGCCTGTGGGCAACCCCGTGACTTTAGGGTTTCCATCTGGCTGTCAAACAACTTGGCCAGTCCATTCTTTCGTTCCTGCGTCATTTCAACGGTGGCCTGTTTCTTAGCCTCTGCCACCAGATCCACCAGATCGTCAATCTCTTCCGCTATCAGCCCTTTGAAAAAGGCTGTCAGTTTGGCCACGAGACTCTCGCGTTGATCTTTACGCAACATTTTGTACCTCCTTTTAGTTTTTTTTGCTGGCCTACCTATACTGCTTTCATTATACCATAGTAATATCTAAAATGCAAGTTTTTTGCTACAAAACCTATAAATTTCGCTCATTTTGTTTAGATGTCATTCTGTCTAACTAACTTGGCCAAATCTTCTTCGCTTTCATATCCTCTCAGTCTGCCATTTAGCATTTAGCAACAATTCATTATAACATATTTTATATTAAAAATCAACAAATATGGGTAATGCGTGCATATATAATGATGTTTTGTTAAAAAGTTCTACCATCCACAAGCCCTTAATAAAAAAATGTCCTGACAATTAGTCGGGGAATAAAAACGCCTAACTTCGCTTAAGATTATAAAACATTTAATTTCCTTCGTCGTTTCACTCCTCAGGACATAAAAATCTCTAAGCTCGTTAATACTCGCTAAGAGATTCTAATGCGGTACCTTTTGGTTGAAATTCTAACTTTTTTTGAACAGAACCCCGACTGACGCACGCTCCGCGTGCGTGGTGGCTCTGAACTCAATTTTACGCTCGGAAAGCGTGGTAATTCAATCGGTGCGTTTCCGTCCGCCTCCGCTTCGCTACGGCGAACCAAAACAGAAATTTTTTCAATACATTTTTTTAATTTTTTTCTGCCCCCATTTTTTTTCTTTTAATAGGAGATGAAAAATTTTCTGTTTTGGTTTCCTCTTAATCAGAGAAAAGCGGAAACGCTCTAATTCTAATCGCAAAAGGGCAAAAATTCCTTCCCCCCAACCCCCTTCCTTTTTGCCCTTTTGCTTTTCGGGCTTCGCCCGATTTTTTTCGTCGGGGTTAATTATTATTTCTAATTTTTATTGCTTCCTCAACCGCATTTGCTATATTTCGTGAAATCCAACCATATCTTTCTTTACTGTTAGCTCCTGCTGGATTATAACACTTCACAATTGTAGATAGTTTTCCCTTGGTCCCTCCGTGGGTTATATAGTCGAAAGGATTATTCCCTTTTTTAGAAATCAATTCCTGACTATTTTTTAATCCATGAATGTATATACCCACAACACCCATTCCAGCATCCCACGACTTCACTATTTCGTAATTTATCCATTTTCTATCTGCGGTTTTATTACCGACAAGAACAATCGTGCATGAGCGGTATTGCATTTGATTTTTAATCCATTTTTTAATTGCTTCATCGCCACCCTTGATAATTGTTTCCCAATCATTATCTGGCGCTGGTTTATTTCTTTCTATAGCACCTATATTGCGAATATTTGCTACACGCCAACAATCTGGTTTGTAATGAAAACTATAAAATACTTGTCTTTTTGTTGCCATATTTTTTACTTAAATAAGTGTCTTTAAATTTTCCCAACTCCACCTATATAGCCGACCCGCATTAGCAACAGGAGTCGGGTTTACAAGATCAGAGTAAGCAATAATTTGCGCAATCGGCTTATTGTATTGTCGTGCAAATTCTACTTCTTTTAATACCCCACTTGCTTTATAGGTTTGTTTTCCGACCATAACAAGAACGATATCGCACTGTTTTATTCTTCTTTCTGCTTCGTCCTCCCATTTGGTTTGTGCCACTGCTTCTTTCATTGACCAATCTGCACCCCAAAATGGAGAAGTTGATAATTTTGCTTGTCCCATTACAAAATTTTTGATACCACTATCATTATCGAAATCGAAACTAACAAATACTTTTTTTGACATAATTTTATTTTAACTGATACATAATAAATAATGCAGCACCAATCAAGGGTAGATAAAAAACTAAAAGAGTAGACGAAAACATCGAGTATATCAAAGTATTTTTCTTATATTTTTTATACTCACTTGTATCCATAGAAAAATCAATTTCTTCTTCTTTTAGTTTTCTAACATGATTATATAAAGCTCTGAATAATCGTTCTTGAGAAAGAAAATAGCCGTCTAAAATCCAAAAAACGAGAGTAAGAACTATAAGAAAATAAATAATGTAATTGGAATTATTACCTTTCGAAAACAGTGCAAGCAATGCCCCAATCAAGGTAATCGTCCAACCTCTTAGAAAAAACAAATTACCAGCCATTCTGGAAATGATTCCTTGTATAAATTCAAGATGTTTGCGTTTATTTTCCATGCATTATTTATCTTTAATATTGAATTTTGGTTGAAGTTTTTTTATGAGTCTCTGTTCTAATTTTTTTGCGCTTTCTAAATTTGGAACTTGAGCAATTTTTATTTTTGTTGCCCCGCTAATTTTTTCTTTCTTTATATTAAGATGTTCTAACAATCTGTCTTGCGGTCTATTCCTTTTTGCTATGCCCGTGTATAATTCTTTGCTTGAATTATTTAATAAACGATAAACAATAGGTTTATTTTCCGGAATATTTTTAATACTGGATTTATTAAATTTTTTTGCATTTGTAAATTTGGTCATATATTTATATTAAATTATGTGGATAAGTTAGCTATGGACTTTCTATTTTCTTTCTATTATACTATAAGTATAATGTTAATAATAAATTAAGTCAAGTGCTATGCTCACAAAAAGACAAAAACAAGTTTTAGACTTTATATCCTCTTATCACAAGAAAAAGGGGTATGCCCCCTCTTTGGAGGAAATAAGCAAAAAACTTAAAGTTGCCTCTGTTTCTACTGCACATTTTCATGTTAAGAAATTGCAAGATTTAGGTTTTATAGGAAAGCAAGACAATAGACCAAGATCAATTGATGTTTATGAAAATGAAAAAATGGTTAATATTCCATTGCTCGGACTAATTGCGGCTGGTCAGCCCATTGAGGCGATACAAAACCAAAATAGAGAAACAATTGCTGTTCCAAGAAGTAAAATATCTCACAATGGTGAATTTTATGCGTTAAGAGTAGTTGGCGACAGTATGATTGATGAAAATATTAATGACGGTGATTTAGTTTTAGTTAAGCAACAAGATACTGCTGAAAATGGACAAAAAGTAGTTGCCCTTGTGGATAATTACGAAGCGACTTTAAAAAAATTTTATAAGGAAAAAAATTATATAAGACTTCAACCAGCGAATAAAACAATTGAGCCGATTATCATAAAAAGAGATAGAAAATTAACAATTCAGGGCATTGTTATTGATGTAATAAGGAATGAGGAAGAAATACAGGCGGAGAAACTTTTTGAAAGTAAGGAGATAAAAAGAAATAAAACGCTTCCTTTAAATAAAATTATTTTGGGCGATGCCGTTGAAGAATTAAAAAAACTACCAAATGAAAGTTGCGATGTTATTATTATTGATCCACCATACAATATCGGGAAAGATTTTGGAAACAACTTAGATAAACGCGAATTAAAAGAATATGTTGCTTGGTGCAAAGAATGGATAAATGAGTCAATTCGCGTAATGAAACCAGCCGGAACAATTTTTATTTATGGATTTAGCGAAATACTTGCCTATCTGTCTGTGGAAATTCCAATCAATAAACGCTGGCTTATTTGGCATTATACAAATAAAAATGTTGCGTCTTTGAACTTTTGGCAAAGAAGCCATGAAGCTATAATTTGTGCTTGGAAAGACAGACCAATTTTTAACAAGGATGATGTCAGGGAACCTTACACCAAAGGCTTTTTAAACGGAGCCGCAGGAAAAGTTAGAAAAGGGACAGCGGGCAGATTTAGTAGTAATGGGAAAGAAACAGTTTATAATGCTCATGCTGGTGGTGCTTTACCTCGCGATGTAATAAAAATACCAGCCTTAGCTGGTGGTGCTGGAATGAATGAAAGGTGGTTTATTTGTAAAACTTGTAAAAATCAAGTTTTTGAACCAAGAGAGTTAAAAAATCACACAAAACATGAAATAGTTAAACATCCGACACAAAAACCTCTAGAATTATCAAAAAAGTTAGTAATGTCTGCTACACCAAAAAAAGGTGGGGTTGTATTAGTACCTTTTGTTGGTACTGGATCTGAATGTGTAGCCGCAAAAGTATTGGGTCAGTCTTACATCGGCTTTGAAATAAATCCCGATTATATTAAATTAGCAGAAAAATATCTAGAAAAAACTAAATATACCCCTAAATTATTTTAAAGAATTATCAATTTCTTTTTTCTTCGACAAAAAGGTTTCTGATGTAAAAACAACAAAACCATTACCAAATGCCGCTGTTCGCCTGTCTTCTAAAAATCTTAAATATGGCACTCTAAACTCGCCTTTTTTTGTTTTTGGATCAGATAAACAAGTTGGTACTTCATATTTTATGTCTATATCTTCCCCGCTATTTTTCTTTTTCCTCGGAAGTGGCACCCTACTCATTACTCCACTAAAACTTGTTTTCTTCACTTGATAATTTAGAATATGATTTTTATAATTCACTCTTATATCGGCACCCAGGGAATCTAGCTCTCTTGACATACTAACTGTTCCTTCGCCAAAAACAGACTCGGCAACATAACCGCCATGAATTTGAGTTATTAGCCCTGCCCAAGTTCTATAAGTTCTAGCCTCTATACCACGAACGAAACAATCTTTACACATTGTTGTTTTATTTCTAAATTTTTCAAGTAGCTCATTCTTTTCTTGTAAATATCTTTTATAAAAATCATCAAAAGATATAAATTTCTTTTCATCCCAATATACTTTATATAGAAGTTCAATTGCTTGAATATCTTTCGGTAAGTCCATTTCAACAATTTTAATACGACTATATTTTTTTCTATAGTCTTTGAGTGGTACTGTTTGTAAAAATTTATCAAATTCTTCTATATACATATTTTAAATAAAATAATTTATATCTTTTTTATATATTTTTGAAAACTCTTGCAATTCTGCAATATCAATTCTGCGTTCACCTCTTTCAATTTTTGAAATATAAGATTGTGGTTTTTTAAGCTTTTTAGCGACTTCTTCCTGTTTTAAGCCAATTTCAAGTCTAGCTTGGTTAAGCTTTTTAATAGTGTTTTTATATTCCTTTGAATAAATTGACTTAGTCATATTATGTTTAGTATATATCCTATTGTAGTATATCCCAAAATAGGTTATACTAATTATGGAGAGATTTTGTTAAATGCCGAAAAAAATCGGGCGAAGCCCGAAAAGCAAAAGGGCAAAAAGGAAGGGGGTTGGGGGGAAGGAATTTTTGCCCTTTTGCGATTAGAATTAGAGCGTTTCCGCTTTTCTCTGATTAAGAGGAAACCAAAACAGAAAATTTTTCAATTCCTATTAAAAGAAAAAAATGGGGGCAGAAAAAAATTAAAAAAATGTATTGAAAAAATTTCTGTTTTGGTTCGCCGTAGCGGAGCGGA
>Ga0268282_1000023_pt1 | contig 124965 bp, 108 predicted proteins | sample saktaG_12_FD_190133 | JGI IMG/M metagenome (GOLD analysis project Ga0268282, IMG submission 190133) | Saline water microbial communities from Sakinaw Lake, British Columbia, Canada - sak_2011_5_24_120m | ecosystem: Environmental > Aquatic > Non-marine Saline and Alkaline > Saline ...
CCAATAAAATTCTATATATCACACTTCAAAATCCAAAATCCAGATATTTATGCTTTGTTGAAAGATGAAGTACAAAAACATACCGCTAATCCCCCAACTGGGGTTTTTAAAGTGAACTCATTAATAAATTTATTAGTATTAATTTATGCACTCACTATTTAAACAAAACAGTATAACATTCATTGCACGAAACCAAAGGAGAAAAATGAAAGCCAGATTTTTTTATTTCTCAGTAATTTTAATTACTTTTTGCATGTTTTCTTCTCTTGCCCGCGCAGAGGTGCAAAACGATCTGCAACAAATTGTAAAAGGCAATAACAGTTTCTGTTTCGACTTGTATCAGGAACTCAAGGGAGAAGAGGGTAACTTGTTTTTTTCACCATATAGCATCTCAACCGCTCTTGCTATGACCTATGCAGGTGCACGGGGAGAAACTGAAAAGCAAATGGCAGACGTGCTGCATTTTACGCTTTCTCAGGAAAAATTACATTCAGATTATTCGCAACTCCAATCCGACCTTAATAGCATCGAAGAGAAGGGAGAAGTTCAACTGAATATCGCCAACTCACTGTGGTTACAGAAAGGGGATTCATTCCTGGATTCTTTCATCGAACTGAATAAAAAATACTATGGTGCTGGTCTGTATTTTGTTGATTTTATCAAAAAGAGAGAAGCTGCACGAAAACAGATCAATAAATGGGTAAAAAAGGAAACACATGACAAGATCAAAGAATTGATAAAACCTCCAATGCTGAATATTGATACAAGATTAGTTCTTTGCAATGCAATTTATTTCAAGGGCAATTGGCTCAGCCAATTTGACAAAAAGAAAACTTATAATCGAGATTTCCATGTTTCCCCTGACACAACAATACTTGTTCCCATGATGTATCAACAAACACGACTTAAATATAAATGTTTTGGTGAGTTTTGCGCATTAGAATTGCCCTATGAAGGTAATGATCTATCCATGATCATATTCCTACCAAACGAATATGATGGTTTGTTGGAATTTGAAGATCATTTAACTGCCGATTCAGTTCATGTCTGGATAGATGAGTTAATGAAAGTGGATGAAGGTCTGGTTATGCTTAATATGCCAAAGTTTAAAACTATCAGCGAATTTGAATTATCCAGAACACTTTATGATATGGGCATGCCTGATGCGTTTTCACTTCCCCCAGCTGATTTTTCCGGAATGACCGGCACAAAAGATCTTTATATAAGCAAGGTTATTCACAAAGCGTACGTAGATGTTAATGAAGAAGGTACGGAAGCTGCTGCAGCAACAGCAGTAATTATGATGAAAAGTGTAGCAATGCAGCCGCTGGAGTTCAAGGTAGATCATCCCTTTATATTTTTGATCCGGGAAAACCAGACCGGGAGTATTTTATTTATCGGCAGAATTGTTGATCCAACCAAGTAAAGTCTTAGCAGTCATGGACCATTCCATGAATGTATTAAACGGTGCAGGATGAATCTGCACCTACTCCTTTCTTATTGGGGTAGAGACGGGTTTATCCTGTCGGAATATGAGGTGCTGTTTGTAGCAAATAGACCCTTCGATCCGTCTCCGTTACACTTCAGTCTTCTCCGCCAGCTGGTGGATACGCCCAGACACTACGCCGTGACAGGCAAGCTCAGGGTGACAATGTATTTTGAGAGAGTAATGAACGCTCTGAACTCCACGCCAGCTACGCTGACTGTGAAGTCCAGTGCTTATAAATCCTAAAATGTAAAAGAAATAGAAAATCCGCGAGGTAGTGGATTTACTGTAATGCTATTTTGATCCTTTTCAGTATGAAGTGAAACGATCTTTTTTGTGATAACATGGCTGAGCACCGCACCAACAAATACATCAGAAACCCAGTGCTTGTTATTATATATCCTTGAAAAAGCCGTACTTGCAGCGAGAGTGTAAGATATTATACCGACAAGTGGTTTATCTGAAAATTCTTCAGCAAGTACAGTCGCCCAGCTAAAAGCAACAGCAGCATCTCCAGAAGGAAAAGCGATGTTATGAGAGGAAAAAGATGGTCCATCCCAGATGTCGGGAGAGTCTGAAACTGAGGGACGATGCCGGTGTGTAAGAAATTTTAATCCATTCACCGTTACTCCCACGATAGCAAAACTTTCAAGCATCTCAAGAGATATTCTTCGTGCCCTTTCATCATCGGCAATGTGTCCATAACAATATAATAACGCTTCTGCCGGAAGCACCACATACCCGTTGCCAAGATAGTTTGTCACATCAGCGAAAGAAGTAAGAAATTCTGTTTTATGATCCTGAACAAAATCCTGCATCTGCCTGTCATAGGTATAGAGCAAGATAGCTGATCCCGTGAAGATTCCGGCTTTCAGCCAATCATGTGATTCCCAATGCAGCGGAGAACTGAATACATCAACAGTATTATCGAAGGCATCAGAAACGAATTTCGGATTTAAATAATAGTCATGCTCTTGTGCTTGAAGCATGGAGGAGAGAAAAATGAGTGTAGAAAGAACTATTATAACTACATTTCTTTTCATAATTAAATGATTAGCATTGCATCGCCATAGCTGTAGAATCTGAAATTTTCTTTAATAGCTGTTTTGTATGCTTCCATAATAAATTCATATCCTGCAAATGCAGATACAAGCATAAGCAAAGTTGAGCGGGGAAGGTGAAAATTTGTGATAAGTTTATCAATTATTTTGAAGGAATATCCCGGATAAATAAAAATATCCGTATGCTTATTTCCAGATACAATATGCCTGCCGTGCGCAAAACTTTCAAGAGTTCGTACACTCGTAGTACCCACTGCGACAATGTTCTTCCCATTTTCGATTGCGTTGTTTATTTTTTGTGCTTCAGCAGGTGAGACGGAGCAGTATTCGGTATGCATTGTATGATCTTTTATGTGCTCGACCATGACCGGACGGAAGGTATCCAGCCCAATACGGAGGTTAACTTTTGCAGAGGAAATTCCGTTTGATTCCAATGTGTTGAGCAATTCCGGAGTGAAGTGCAAACCCGCGGTTGGCGCTGCGACAGAGCCCTCCTTGTCTGCAAAAACCGTTTGATAACGCTCGGCATCGAGTTCGGTTGCCTCTCTTTTTATGTATGGCGGAAGTGGCACTTTCCCAATTGATTCAATGATCTTAAAAAAATCTCCTTCATAGGAAAACTGAATAAGCCGTTCACCTTTTTCTCCCCATTCGATAATTTTGCCGTGTAGCAGATCTCCAAGTATCATTTCCGAGCCGATCTTCAGGCGACGCCCGGGTTTTACAAGGCATTTCCATGTATGCTCATCTACCTGTTCGAGAAGTAGTATCTCGATCTTACCTCCCAAAGGTTTTTTGCCAACCAGCCGCGCAGGTATGACCTTCGTCTCATTCATAACAAGAAGATCATTCGAATCCAGATGGTTTAATATGTTTTTGAAAATATCGATCGAGATAGAGTTTTCTTTTCGGTTCACGATCATCAGCCTAGACTCTTCTCTCTTTTCAGAAGGAAACTGTGCGATCATTCCTTCCGGAAGTTCATAATCAAAATCGGATACGACAAACTTTTTCATGAACTAATTATTTGTGCTTAATCCAGTATTTTCAGCATCTTTCAGGGACATAGTAAAGTTTCCATATTTTATTTTTATGACCAGTTTTACCGGTATTTTGTATTCATCATCAGTAACCCAGATGTCCATCACTATGGAGGTTCTTTTCTGTGACACCTCAGGAATGATCGGAGTGATCTTGAAGCATTCCTTTTCACCGAAAATCGTATTCAATATCTCTTTCTTCTCTACAAGCAGTTTTACAGGATGATTATCTCCATCGAGACTGATGTTCAGATGCAGTGTGTCGCCCACGACCAGATTCTGTAGGCGCACCCAGTAGATGATAGTGTACGTATCCTGAGGATCAGTAAGTGAGGTGCTCTGCTTTTTAGTCTGACCACCCTTTTTGTATGTCACATAATAGTAGATCGTATCTTCAGGAAAATAGTAATGAATGCGATATTGCTTCCAGCTTCCTTCAGAAATGCGCTTGATGAATTTTCTGACAACAAATTGATCTTTATCCCAGTAGGATTCTGTTTCATCGCGGATCTTATACACAAGATCAAAGACTGGATTTGTTTTCGAAAGAGTTTTGATCAGATAGCACGGATGACCCATAATTTCACCGCCATCTTCCAGTGACATGGTAAAAGTGCCGGCGTTCACGATACCGAAATTCGTATTGTAAATGAGCTTCTCTCCGATCTTAAATGGTGCTTTTTCTTGAGCATAAAGTAGGTTACAGGAAAATAAAATAAAAGAACAAACCGAAATGAATAGTGTTGAGATCTTCAAAATATTTCTCCTTATGGCGTGTGAGTTTCTATGAACCAGTTTGTAATGTGGTCTGTTATTTCCAGGGGACTGGATACTCTATTGGGATGCAGGGGCATAACATTAATAAAATAACGACCGTAGTTTTTTGAAAAGATCCGTGAATCAAGTATGACAACAACGCCTTTGTCTGTTTTGTTTCTGATCAGGCGTCCGAAGCCCTGCTTGAAATGAAGCAATGAGATGGGCAGAGTGTAATGCAGAAATGAATTTTTACCTTCCGCAGTGAGTTTGTCCAGATGTGCTTCCACAAGGGGTTCTGTCGGAACCAGGAAAGGAAGCCGGAACAGGACGAGTATTTCCAGAGATTTACCCTGAACATCGACTCCTTCCCAAAAGCTTTTTGTGCCGAGCAAAACGGAATTCTCATCATTACGAAAGATGTCGAGTATGGTTGTTCTGGAACCGCTTTTTCCCTGTGCGAGGAGAGTCATCTCACTCTTCATTGTCGAAGTAGAAAGCTCTGTATACGCAGCATCGAGGTCTTTGTAAGAGGTAAAAAGAACAAGCGTTCCCTTTTTGTGTGCGCTGAGAATTTCCTCTACTAATGAGAGCGCCTGAGGTGTGAAGAAAGGGTCTTTGGGATTTGGAAGAAAGTCAGGAATGAGCACTTTCATCTGCTTGGGATAATCAAAAGGAGAAGAGGCAATGTATTCCATAAGCCGGCTCTGCTCGACTTCTTCAAGACCTGTAAGATGCTTGTAGAATTTGAATTCCTGCCTGATTGCAAGAGTGGCAGAGGTGAGGATAGCAGTTTCAAGTCTATCCCAGAAATATTTAAAAAGCGGCTCGTTCACCTCAATGGGTGCAACCACGATCGCTGAACGAGGCATAAAATCCGGGTTGAAGGTATTCTCCGATGTCTCCAGCCAGAATGCATAGTTCTCAAAATCCGGATTGAATACATGCTCAAAGCACACAATGAGTTCCACTATCTGATTGATGCTGCCCTCGAGATCAGACATGTTCTGATCGTATTTGGGAAAGCTCTGGGGTTTCACATCGAGAAGATCGGTATGCAATCTAGTGAGTTTTTTGTTTATCTCAGAAAGCGAGCTGCTGATGTCCTCGAGGGGTACTTGAGCCGGTTTGAATACATCAAGATTTTGGAAACGAAGTTTCTTGTAACTTCCTCTTGTGAGTACGATCTGTGTCAGATATTGGAAAAAATCTTTCCCCTTTGACTCGATAGTATCTATTGGATCTTCGCATTCATCAAGAATGCTTTTATATATTTTCTTTTTCTCCTCGGGCAGCGTACTTTTTGTGATGCCGATCCGGAGATTGTTGATAATTCCGTACTGGTATTCGCCCTTTGTTAATAGCTTTCTTGTAATATTAAGAAGGTCGATCATAGTGATGGAAAATCCGAAATGTATAGCAGCAGCATTAGGAAGATTATGCGCCTCATCGATCACAAGGTTTGTATAATTTCCGAGTACTGAAAAATCATTTGCAGCATCAGAAAGGAGCAGAGCATGATTGATGATAACGAGGTTTGCATTCTCTGCAAATTTACGGATCTTCATGACAAAGCAATCCGTGTTATATGGACATTTCCTGCCGTGGCATGAGGTGCTGTCTGATGCGACTTTTGACCACAACCCGCTCTGATAGGGTTTGAAAGAGTGATTTTCTTCCACGTCTCCGGTTTTGGTCATCGCTGCCCAGATAATAAGATTGAGCAGGAATTTCATCTCATATTGCGTGAGATATCCGTTTATGTCGGAAAGCACATTATACCATTTTCTCATGCAGAGATAGTTTGATCTGCCTTTCAAAAGTGCTGCTGAGAATGTGAGGTCTGTGGTTTCCTGAACAGTTGGGATATCTTTGAAAAAGAGCTGCTCCTGAAGGTTTTTTGTATTTGTCGAAATGATTATTCTCTGTTTTGAAAATTTTGAATAGTAAATGGAAGGAATGAGATAGGCAAGTGATTTGCCGACGCCTGTCCCTGCTTCGATGAGAAGAATATTTCCTTTCTGATATGCCTCGGTAACCCAGGCAACCATATCGATCTGACCTCCACGATATTCATATTTCACGAAATTTTCTGCCAGTGAGCCGCCTTCTTCAAAAAGTTGCAGGATCTCGTTTTTATCAATAACTGTACTCGGAGGTTCGCCCTTCTCAATATTTGTGATATAATTTGGTCTGGTGAAGAAAGGAATTGTGGGAGTGTTCTGCTTCTGCCTCTGCAGATACATTTTTGTAAAATAGCTGAGAATCTTTTTCAGATATGCCAGCATTGCATTTTGCTGAAATGCAAAGGATGCGATCTCCTCGATTTGCTTCACCAGCTTCAAGTCGATATGATCTATTATAAAATCAATGATCAAGTGGAAAATTTCACCAGTTGCTTGTGCATCATTCTGGGCTCTGTGTGCCTGTTTATTGATGACATCAAAGTATTCGGCAACCGTGCCAAGGGAATGGGATTTCAGATGTGGAAGGAAGATTCTCGAAAGATCCAGCGTGTCATAATATTTATTTTTGATTGGAGAAAAATTGCATCTACCAAGAGATTCGTTAAGGAATCCGAGATCAAATCCTGCATTATGAAAACAGAGCGGAGTATTGCCTATGAATTCAATAAAATCCTGCAATGCCATTTTGAGCGAAGGTGCATTCACAAGGTTCTTATCCGAAATATGAGTAAGGACTTTTATCTCTTCGGGCAGAGTCCTGTTGATATGGATAAAGGTTTGGAATGATCGCACCTGCTCGCCGTCTTTGAAATGGACAGCGCCAATCTCGATCATATCCTCTTTTGACGCATCCAAACCGGTGGTTTCCGTATCCACTGCGATGAATTCAAAAGCAGGATATCCTTTGTCTTTTTTTGCCATATTTTATGAACCTCGTGTGTGTAGAGAACCGAATATGGCGTGATTACGTCAAGCTAATTGTGTTTTCTCGTATTGCAAAAGTTGCTGTCAGAGATGGATGATTTTTTGGATTTCTTTGGTCTGTTGAGTCTGTAATTTCAAGAAATATACACCGCTTTTAAGATTCTTAATATCACATTCTTGGATGTTTATACCAGCCGGACATTGCCCTGAAAGCATCGTTTCAATTTTTTTTCCTCTTATATCAAATAGTTCGCAAGAGACCTTTTCCTGTTCAGGTAATAAAAAAGAAACAGATATATCATTCATGAATGGATTGGGTGCAACAGTCAGCTTCAAAGCATTGTCCTGATATGGATCATCAATCGAAACTCCTTGATCTAGTTTGCACACACCAAAGCCAACCCATGCTGGAGCTAAGATTTGGTCAATAACCTGTCCTGAATAGTCGAATTGATAGATATACCCCAAACTGCCGTCTAACCCTTCAGTTGACCAAAAATAGGTGCCGTCAAACCACAAACCCCTGCAGGTAGAAGAAGGTGGAGAAAAAGCATTTGAAGTTATTTCAATAATATTTGGCCAAAGCGCCACATCCCAGCATTTTATCTGGTTATTCTCATTCAACATCCAGAGATACTGACCATCCCATGCACTGCCAAAAACATCCTCATCAAAAGAGGCAGTACCGTCTTTGTTTCCATTTATATCATAACGATTCAGATCCCATTCGGTTACATAGAAATACGTGCCGTCAAAGGCAACATCATAGAAATAAAAAAGTGACCAGTCATCAATAATGACTTTGAGATCGCCTGTAGCGATATCAATCTTATATACTCTTGGTGCAAATGCTTCGGCAGCATAGAGTTCATTATTTACCACTTCCATATCGCAGAAATGATAGTTGTCATAACTAAAATAATTTTGAACAGCCCCATTTGTGGAAAGAGTGTATATTCGCGACATGAAATATTGATTTGCAGTGAATATCATAACTTCATCTGAAAAAAGAGGAACTATGACCAGCAGAAATAACAAAAAGAATGAGAGCTTTTTCATCTTACCTCCAAGAGGATTTTTATGTGAGCGCAAGTCTTTCTTTGATCTCGTGGAAATCCCGGGCATAAAAATCAACATATTCGAGAATGCGGTCCTTATCTTTCAGAGAATAGTCATCCTCGATCGCAAAGGAGGTCATCCCAGCATTCTTTGCTGCGATCACGCCGGCAATTACATCTTCGATAACAAGACATTCCCCGGGTTGTACTCCGAGCTTTTCTGCTACCTTCAGGAAGATGTCAGGGAAGGGCTTTCCGCGGAGGTTTTCCTGCCCGTCAACCACTGCATCGACATAATGCCACACATCATTCGCAGAGAGCACGACTTCTGTCAGATGGTGAATATTACTCGTACCTACCCCAATTTTGATACCATTTTTGTGCAGGAATGTGAGGAATTCTTTTGCGCCGGATTTGAGCGGAATGTCATTCTGGTAATGCCAGGCAACCATATCAGTCCACTCATTCATAATGTCTTCCGCGCTATCAGGCAGGTTGAATTTTTGTTTGAAATGCTCAGCAACCTCCACATAGCTGTTCCCCACCTGGATATCATCAAAGAGATCATCTGGAACAGGTATATTGCGTTTCCCAAGAAAGTCAGAATCGACACGTGTCCATACACCCATGGAATCTATGAGTGTTCCATCGAGGTCGAAAATGACTGCTTTAAATTTCATAATATTTTAAATAATAGCGGGATTAATAGCGTAGCAATTGAAAGAGATATCCAAACTTTCCAATTTTTTTTATTGGGAATTATCAATAAGAAAATTATAAAAAATATACTTAATATCAACTTAATTAAAAGGTACTTTGGATGATTCTGAAGCCATGTCCATGTTAATAATGTATGATTAAGCCAAATAAAGGATATAATAGCAATTATTAAAAGGAAATATATCAAATAATATATTAGTTTATAGAGTTTGCTAAAATCATCTTTGAATGTATATTTCAATTGATTTATAAACTCATTGTTTATATATTCTTTAAATTTCAAGAACAGATTCTCATGCTTTGTATCACACAATTCTTCTTTTCTAACTATTCTTTCTGATTCTGACGATTTAACCTCAGCAAAATCATGTACAATATTAGAGCGTTTTAGAGTTACAATTTCATCTTTGTCTGAACCAAAAGAATATCTTTTATGAAGCTCCTTATATTGATCTATTGATGGAATTATTGTATCGTCTTTTCCACTTTTTGTCACTTCATCACCTCAATTATTCCATTTACAATTTCACTTTCAATGTTTTGTGTTAAATTGAATAATTTATCAAACGCTTCAATAACATCTTTTAAAGTAATTTCCTTTAAATCTACAATTTGATTATTCAATCCAACAAAAAAACCGAAATCTGGGATGTTAGTGTAAAGACAATTAAAGGTGTCTTTAATAAAATTCTCATCTTTTTTGATTGGACCAATAAATATATTACCGAAGTCATGTTCAAGTTCAAATCTGCAATCGTTTGGTTTTATAGAAAGTGGAATTTTCTGATTATAAAAGGTTACCATGATTCTATTAAAAACATCCTGAAAATTTTTGAATTCTTTGCTAATGAAAATACTAGCAAAATCTATTTTAATTTGTTTTATTTCCTTAATTTGTCCTTTAAAAAGGTCAAACAGTACTTCCAAAAATCTTTTTGTGTCATCGTAAAATTCTTGAAGAGTTGATACATCTTCATAATGAATATATGAACGCATATGATCAATAAATATTTGTTTATTAGTATTTTTTAAATCGTCTAATACAATAATACCAACATTTTGCATTTTCCATTCTTGCATTTTATTTTTAAATTTTGTTTGTAGTTTTGATATTGTATTACCTCTTCTGTCAGCTGTTTCTGCGATTGGATTATATTTAATCTCAAATATAAGCTTATTTTTTTTTCTATAATGACTTAGTTGATCTTTTGGCATGTTTCCTCCAAATTTTTATTTTGATTTTACATTAAATAACTCGACGAGTTACATCCCGATAAGCTTTTCACGCACCCGTGCACTGGTCATATCCATAACCCAGACCACAAATGCAATAAGCCATATCAGCAAACCAACATTATGCCAGCGAAGGAGCTGCTGCTGTTGAAGAAGGAGCAGACCGATACCGCCGCCGCCCACAAAACCAACGATCGTTGCCATACGCACATTTATGTCCCAACGGTATATCGTGAACGCCAGAAATGGTGAGACTATCTGCGGTATCACCGCGTAAATCCAGGTTTGAAGAGTGCTCGCACCGGTTGCCTTGATCGCTTCCACAGGACCGGTATCAATATTTTCGATCTGTTCGGAGTAGAGTTTCGTGAGTGCTGCAATGGAGTGTATCATAAGTGCAAGCATACCGGCAAAAGGACCGATGCCCACCCACACACTGAAAATGATCGCCCAGACAATTGCTTCGATCGAGCGGAAGATGGTTGCAACAGTCCGAATAAGTATATACACAATATTCCCGAGCCATGTGCGGGGCATGAGATTCCGCGCCGCAAAAAAGCTGAGCACAAAAGCAAAGGGGATGGCAAAGATCGTTGCCAGCAAGGCAAGGAAAATAGTCTCGGCAAGTGCAGAGAGCGCGATATTAAGAAGTTCGTTACTCTTTTTCGCACTCTGTAATATATTTGATTTGTATTCCTGTAAGGTTGATTCTCCAAGTCTTTTTTGAAGATCTTTAAGAAACACTTTCTTTGTTGAATATTTTCTGTTCTGAATACCTTCAAGTGTCTTGAGAACATCAGGAGGAAGGTTCTCCTTTTCCAGTTCATCAATAGATGCAGCAGACAGAGAGTATTCCGTAACACTGGGATTAAAAATACCTGATGCAATGCCGCCTGCATTTTGAAACTTGGTGAAAAACTTATAGAAGTCCACATGTACAATATTCACGCCTACCACAAAAGTGACGACCAGTGATAGAAGGGTAAGATAGCCCCACACAGATTTGAGCACACTTCTTTTCGGCTTTCCGGAAGATAAAAATAATTTTACGCCAATTGATCCTCGAATGAGTTGAAAAATGATCGTGGCAACGATAGCAGCTATTCCGACATAGAATAATTTGGCAGTAAAACCTGACCACTTATGCATAAGATAGTACATACAACCAAATATATATATCCAGAAAAGAAGGTCGGTTGCGAGTGATTGAATAACGGCTATTGTTTTACATTTCTTCTTCATCTTATCTCAACCTCCTCTGCATCTTCTCCATAAATATCTTTAAATTTTTTCTCATCAATTTCTTTTGGAGTACCATCAAAAACAATATTACCATCTTTCAGGGCGACAACACGAGTGCCGTATTTCCTGGCAAGACTCAGAAAGTGCAGTGAACAAAGAATAGTGATGTTGTCATTTGTATTAAGTTCTCCAAGATATCTCATTACAGAATCAGCAGTAGCCGGATCAAGACTGGCGACAGGTTCGTCTGCAAAAATTACTTTTGGATTCTGCATAAGTGCTCTAGCAATTGCTACACGCTGCTGCTGGCCACCGCTCAGATTTCTTGCTGTGTTCTTTGCAAACTGGTCAAGTCCAACCCGTTTCAGATTACTCATTGCAAGGGCAACATCATTTTTGTGCATGGAAAAGGTGATCGCATGCCATAGCGATACATAACCAAGCTTTCCGGAAAGAACATTCGTCAGCGCGCTCAGATTTTTGATAAGATTGAATTGCTGAAATATCATGCCAATGTGGCGACGTATTTTCCGAAGCAGTTTACCTTTTGCCGTAATGACATTTTCGTTATCGATCTCTATCTCTCCTGAAGTGGGTTCGATAAGCCGGTTCATACATCTTAGCAGCGTTGATTTACCGGATCCGGATAAGCCGAGGAGAATAAGAAATTCCCCCTCTTTAACTTCGAGGTTGACACCTTTGAGTGCGTGTGTACCTCCCTCGTAGGTCTTATGCAAGTCGGTCAGTTTTATTATATTTTTCATTTTATGAATTGGGATGCATTTGAGCCCAGCGTCTGAAGCGTTTCTCTTACGACATCATAATCTGAGTCATCGGCACGGACAAAGTTATCAATATCAAGAAGATCAAGCAATATCTGGTGACCTTCCTCTGTGTTTGCAAATTCTACAAGTGAATCCACAATTTTAATTCTCATATCTTCAGGAAATCCTTTTCGGAACGTTACAGTATCATTTGGTATCCATTCCGTATATCCAATTATTTTTATCTTATCAACAATATCCGGGTAAGTTTCTATAACCGCTCTGCGCGCATCATGAATGTCGCCATTTTCATCAACGGGAGACCAGAAAGTACAGCCAACATCGGCAGTGCCCTGATAGACTGAAAGAATCGCTTGTGGATGACCACCGGCAAAGAGTGATCTTGCAGGTTTAATACCCTTTTTTGCGAGCAATGCAGAAGGATAGATATATCCAGAAGTAGAGGCTGCATCGGTAAATGCGATCACCTTGCCTTCAATATCATTGATATCTTCTATACCGCTTCCTGCCAGGGCAACAAATTGTCCCTTGTATTTTTCCAAACCGTTACGTACTGTTGTGAGCTCGACTTCTGCACCGAACTTTTCATTTGCAAGTATGTAAGCAAAAGTAGCAAGCCATGCAATATCAGTCTCGTCAGTACCGATCGCTTCAATGACCGAAGCATAGCTTGTTGGCACTGCAACTTTGAAAAAATAACCTGTTTTTTCTTGGAGATAATCAGCGATCTCCCGACCGCCGGTAACGATCTTTCCTGCTTCCATAGAAGGAACAAAGTACATCTTTATCGGATTTTTCTTTGATCCAAGTGGAGCATTCTGGCTGCATCCTATCAGCAGAAGTGTAACCAAAAAAGTGACGAGTGCAATTCTGTATATTTTCATTAATCTCCTTATGTATAGTATTCATCTAAAGGTACGTTTAATTTTTCCGTACCTTTCAAAACAAATCTTTCGTATCTGATGATGTCAATTTTTGTCCCATTTTTACTTACGGCTGTAATATGTCCAATAGCTTCATAGGGAAGTGTAATGTCAATATGAGTGAATGTATAAGCTTTGCTCATATCTTTTTTTCTTAGAATTGTTTTTTCATTATCACGTGCAATGATCTCTTTGCCGTCGGGATTGTACACTTGTTTATCCTCCTCAAAGGTAAAGCATGTATCACCAACTGCAAAATGAGGACCCATTTTTTCAATAATGAGGACTGGAAGCAGGCGAAGGATATTAAATTTTTGTGCAACGATATAAGCCAATGTATTGGTACCGATAGCAAATTCACCCATAGGAAGTGTTTTATGAGGAAATAAAATATTCTCTTCAATATATTTCCTGTTCTCTTCAAGATTCTCGAAATTCAAACAGGAATAATCTTCTACAAAACCATCCTTGAATGTGAGCTTAAGATCTTTATATTTCAGTCCGCCTAAATAGGTGTCCTCAATATGCAGGATGCCATTTGTACCTGTGAGTTGAGGGGTAGTAAATACTTCACCAAGGGGAATATTCACATCAGCAGTGCAGTTCACAAAGTTGGTTTGCTTCTTCGGGTCGGTTATTTCTGGAAGTCGCACTTTCAAGTCAGTTTGGTTGCTTCCTTTACCCTTTATGTGAGCGTACTCCGCAATATCGAGTGCATCGATGATCTTCTGCTGGATCGGCTCATATACTTCATTCTTCAGCATGTTGATCTCATAGGTGGCATCAAATATCTCTTCAAACTTCTCACCAATGTCAGGAGTGGGGAATGAAATAATACTGAAGCTTGTTTCCTCACGGGGGGTGTATGTGTAGGTGATTTGACTCGCAATCTGCTGTATCTGCTGCACCAATTTTTGTTGATCTTTGTTGAGTTTAAGACATTCTTTTTTTGCTTTTGGGCTGAAGGGTTCTTCCCCGAAAGTTTCAAAATATATCAAGCCCGAATATTTGTCTGTATATTTTTTGCAGAGCTTGTGAGCTTTAGGAAGATTTTCTTTTATTTTTTGGACAATTCCTTCGTCGAGGAAAAGTGCGCCATCAAACCTGTGATCGTAGTGATATTGTTTGTTGGTGGTAGCTCCGGTCACTCTTCTCGCGATTACTTTCAATCCTTTGGCCTGAAGGGCGTCTAACAGATATTTGATAATTCTTTCGAATCCGGCAGGATATATCAGCATCACCGTAGATTTCTTGGACATGTCTTTATTAGAATTCGTAAAACCAAGCTCGTACGCATCAGCCATGAACAAGGCAAGCTCTTTCACTTTTTCCGCGGACAATGTTTGAAGATGCCGTGCGACACGAATAACATTATCGTTGATGTAGCAGCCAAGCCTGAAAAGATACCTTTCATCAGAAAGATTTTCTTCTTTAATGATGTTGATATAGTATTCAAAGTCCGGATCATAGGTTTCCATCAGGCGGATCTGTTGATCTTTCATTCTGTATTGAGTATCAAGCTTAGTCATGACATTTCTTAGTTCTTCATAGTTGGGTAACACATCTTCAATGAGATGAAACGCTTCGATATACAATTCATTCCATTCTGCCATCGCAAAACGCTTATGAAGGAATGCGTAATGGATAAATTTTCTTGTTTGAGTAAAGAAGAATGAGAAAAGCTGCCCGAAATTGTCACTGAGTTTTTGAACTGCATAGGTTGGATTAGCCCAGCTTGTGTCATAATTTTCGGGAAGCACATCAGCAAAAAATGATGTGTTTTCCTCCATCAGTTCCAGGGTTGAGCGTGAAGAGAAGTGTTCGGATTGATCATGCCTTTCAAATTCATACATTTTCAAGATGAACACACCAAGATCATAGAAAAATTCAATGAACTCTTTTTTGTCAGGATAAGCTTCGAGATTTTGAGTTTTGTTTACTATATTTTTGATAGATTCTATCGATTTCTCGTACTTTTCCTGCAAGTTTTGATTCTCTTCTGCATAGAGATTTTTAATAGTCATAACAATCCTTATATATTTTTTAATCTACTAATTTCATTTTCGATTTCAGAAATTACTTCAGGATTCTTTATTATTTTTTTGGATACCTCTTTTCCTGAGTAAATATAGAAAACCTTACCGCCAAAATTATTAGTGAATTTTTCATGTGTTTTTCTTTGAAGTTCTTTTTCTTTAAAAATTTGGGATAATTGGATTCCTTCACTTACAGGTTTGATTTGAAGTCCAATATATTTGTCCTTAATTTTAATGAAAAAATCTACATTATACAACCGGTCCCATTCATCTGGTGCAGGTTCGATCTTAACATTCAATATTTGAGAAAGCTGTCCGTAAATAGTCCGTATTTCTCTTTGATAGCCATCGAATGTGCGATCGATGACCATATTGATCATGTAATCAATGCAATCGGTTTCGGTGATTTCCTCAACCTCAGCTTGGATGACCTCAGTGATTTTAATATATAATTTTCTTCCAAGTTCCTCTATGTGCTCCTTTGGCTTTACAGTAGAAAAATAGTAAGTACGCCATTCATCAACTGTTTTTGGAGCACATTTCCTTATGCTTTCAGAAGTGGCGCCAACATTACGTTTAAAATTAAGTTGAAAGCGATTCATTGCGCTATTTAATATCCATTCCTTTGCCATTAGAACTCTCCTTTGTACTTATTAAAACGATTAATATGCTCATAATTATAAGACGCATCGACATTAACTAAATTTTGTTTTATTAAATGGGCATTAACAAATGTCTTATTCTTTAAATATAGATAGACTAAAAGATTATTTTCCGAATCATATTTTTTCTTATCAAATTTTAATAAGACCTTTGATCCGTTTAGCATAGTCTTCAGGAAATCAACTGCTTCCTTTTGTTTCTCAGGATTGGTTTTGATCCCTATGAGTCTAACTGTAAGATCATTATCCAGAATCACAAGTTCCGGTGAAATAATTTTTTTCACTGAATGATATTCATTTTTTGAGTTATTAGAATTATTATCAATTTTTGAACCGAATTGGAGTTTTCTTGGATCAATTTTACTGTCAAATTTTAGGGGATCTTTAAAAATATAAGGTAGTTTTGAGATGCTATTATTTATCTGTTCTTGAGTGAAAATTTCTGATTGGTACTTAAAAGTAATTTCACAATCACTATATAATATCGGTTGTTCAAAATCAAATTTATTTTTGATAATAGATTGAAATTGATTGTTGATTTCAAAACCTATTGAATTTCTATCATTATTTTTTGCTGCAAGGGTAGTAGTTCCGCTCCCTAAAAACGGGTCAAGAATAGTTTCACCCACAAAGGAGAACATTTTAATCAATCGTTTTGGTAGTTCTTCAGGAAACATGGCAAGATGACCATTCTGTTTTTCCCCTGGGAAATTCCAATGTCCTGAAAAATAAGTATTCCACTCTTCGGATGTTAATTTAGATTTATCTTTAATTTCGCGAGATATCTTAATCGCTTTTCCATGCTTTTTAAAGATCAGAATGAATTCATAGTCAATTTTCAAGATGCCATTCCTTGGATAAGGATATGAGCCCATCACCGTGGCGCCGCCGGTTGTGTGTGTGGTTGTTACTTTTTGCCATATGATCGCTCCCATATAGTCAAAACCGATCGTTTCACAAAATTTTATGATCTCTGTTCTGATCGGAATGACCTTATATCTACCATAGTAAACAGAACGAGCAAATTGATCACCTATATTGATGCACAACTTACATCCGTCTTCCAAAACGCGATAACATTCCTTCCACACAACATTTAAATTATTAATATAATCTTCGTATGAGTCATTGAAACCAATTTGATTTTCAGAACCGTAATCTTTCAATTGCCAATATGGTGGTGAGGTTATTATCAACTGAACTGAAGAGTCTCGTACCTCAGCCATATTTCTTGAGTCACCGAAAATTATAGTATGTTTAGTTTTCATTATTATTCGTTGTGACTATCCGGTCGCATTTGCGGGAATAAAATTACATCTTTTATATTATGAGAATTTGTGAAAAGCATCACGATCCTGTCGATACCGAGACCGAGTCCGCCTGTTGGGGGCATGCCGTATTCCATTGCTTCGAGGAAATCCTCATCGACTTCATTTGCCTCGACATCTCCCAACTTTCGCTGCTTTGCCTGGCTTTCAAGCCGTTCTCTTTGATCGATCGGATCGTTCAATTCACTAAAACAGTTCCCGAGTTCCAGCCCACCGATAAATATCTCGAAGCGCTCAACAAGTTGAAGATTTTCGGGCTTGGATTTTGCAAGTGGTGATATCTCTTTGGGGTAATCTATCACAAAAGTAGGTTGGATGAGATTGTCTTCTACAAAGCGCTTAAATATCTCATCAATAATTTTTCCAAAACTCTTCACATCGAGTTCGATCTCATGCTCTTTACAAAAAGCAAGAAGTTCATCCATATTTGAATTCTCAACATCGATTCCCGCATATTCTTTGATGAGATCAAGCATAGGTCTCCTCTGCCATGGTTTTGACAGATTAATCGTATGCGCATCATATTTGATTTTCAGAGTGCCGCATACTTCATGCGCAATGCCTGTGAGCATATCTTCGACAAGGGTCATAATATCATTATAATCTGCATATGCTTCGTATAATTCTATCTGGGTGAATTCGGGATTATGCGTTCTATCCATACCTTCATTACGAAAGTCCTTGCACACCTCATACACCTTTTCAAAACCGCCGATTATCAGCCGTTTTAGATAAAGCTCATCTGCGATTCGGAGATACAGTTCCATGTCGAGTTTGTTGTGTTTCGTAACAAAGGGTTGTGCTGCTGCACCGCCGTAAAGCGGCTGAAGAATTGGGGTTTCTACTTCGATATAACCTCTTGCATCGAGGAATTCTCTCATCATTTTGATGATCTTACTGCGCGTTTTAAAGGTTTCTTTCACTTCAGGATTGAGAAGAAGGTCAAGATAGCGTTTGCGATAGCGCAGTTCTTTGTCGGCGAATTGATCATACACGACTTTTTTGCCATCCTCTATCTTTTCTTTCACTACGGGAAGAGGGCGGATCGCTTTTGCAAGGAAGGTGAACTCCTCTGCATGAATGGAGAGCTCGTTGGTTTGAGTATAGAAAACAAAGCCCTTTACGTGCACGAAGTCTCCAAGGTCACATTGTTTGAAAATTTTGTATTTCTCCTGCCCGATATCATCGCGTTTGATGTAAATCTGGATCTTGCCAGTTTCATCTTCGATATGACAAAAGCTTGCCTTTCCCATTTTTCTGAGAGAACGAATTCTGCCGACAACATCTAATGAAATTTTATTATCAATAAATGCTCCGGGATCATCGAGAATATCTTTTATTTGGTGTGAACGTTCTGCTTTTGTAGGAAATGGATTTGTTCCCATTTCGAGCAGACGCCCAAGTTTTTCTTTTCTCGCATGTATAAGTTGATTTTCATTATCCATGAGAACCTCTATTTCTTCAATGATCTATTTTTTAGAAAGGCATCGATGAATTGGTCAATATTTCCGTCCATGACCGCTTGAACATTTCCTGTTTGCTCATCAGTGCGGTGGTCTTTGACCATTGAGTAGGGCTGAAAAACGTAGGAACGGATTTGATTGCCCCATTCGATACTTTTTTTCTCGTTTTCGATTTTTTGCCGTTTTTTATCCTGTTCTTCTTTATACATTTGATAAAGGCGGGATTTTAAGACTTTCATCGCATTGTCCTTATTATGCAGCTGGGAGCGCTCGGATTGACATTGTGCTACAATACCTGTGGGAATATGTGTAATGCGAACTGCGCTGCTAACTTTATTTACATGTTGTCCACCTGCTCCGCTTGCGCGAAATGTGTCAATTCTTAGATCATTTTCATTTATCTCAACTTCTATCGTATCGTCAGCTTCCGGATACACAAACACAGAGGCAAAAGAAGTGTGCCTGCGTTTATTTGCATCGAAGGGAGAGATGCGGACGAGCCGATGAATACCGATCTCCGATTTAAGATAACCATAGGCATATTTGCCTTTTATTTCCAGCGTTGCAGAACTGATTCCTGCCACGTCACCGGGCTGCTTGTCCATAAGCTCAACTTGAAAATCCTGGTTTTCTGCCCAGCGAACATACATACGAAGAAGCATCTCTGCCCAGTCATGGGATTCTGTTCCACCGGCTCCGGGATGAATCTCAAGAATTGCATTCTTTTTGTCGTATGGGTCACTTAGGGTCAGTTGTGTTTCTAATTTATCAAGATACTTTTTGGTTTGTGCTAATTTTTTTTCGGCTTCCGCTTCCAGTTCATTATCTTTTTCTTCCTGCAGAATGGCGAGAAAAGCTTCAAGTTCTTCCTGAGATTGTGTGATATTTTCTGCAGTATTAATATCTTCTTTGAGACTGCTCAGGTCTTCGGATATTTTTCGGGCACGCTCCTGATCATCCCAGAAACCAGTGTTGCTCATCTCCTTTTCGAACTGAGATATCTTTGCGCTTTTGGTCTCTACGTCAAAGATACCTCCGCAATTCGAGTATTTTTTCTTTCAGATCTTCTACATCTTTTGCGAATACATTTATATCCATATAAGTCCTAAATTTGTAATTTATTTATTCTGAAGCTCTTCCGGGAAGAATGTAATCTTCGAGCTCCTGGTTAAAGTAGCGATCGGTCATTGTGGCGATGAAATCTCGTACTTTCTCTGCATCATTTGTATCTTTGATATATTGATTACTTTTATGATTGAGAAAATGATTGAAGATTTTTGAGTCGGTATGTTTTTTCTCAAGATCGGTCATGTATTTATCAAAAAGAATTTTCATGCCACGCTGAATCGTGATTTTTTCTTTTTTTATACAAGGATGATTATAAATTTTCTTGTAATTAAAACATTTCAGTTCATACAATGCATCAGAAGTTTCTTTGTCAAAAGCAACATAGTCTTTATCAAAGCTGTTATAAATAACATTTGTAATGAGGGTGCTCAGGATTTCATCATTGGTAGAGCCCAGTTTGTGGATCGCATCTTTTGGAAGTTCTTCCCTGTTAAGAAATCCCATTCGTATCGCATCCTCGATGTCCTGACCGATGTAAGCGATCGTATCTGAGATGCGCACAATGCACGCTTCTAAAGTGGCGGGAGGACTGGTTGTATCATCAGTTTTCATCGTCTCGATGAATTCTTCCAGATCTTTTTCTGTCTTATCTCTTTTTGGATGAAGTTGTTCATCATGAACTTCTCCATCATGAGATACGATGCCATCGCGAACTTGAAAGGTGAGATTCAACCCCTTTCCATGGTTCGTGATATGATCAATAATGAATAAACTTTCAATATTATGATGAAACCGTCCGATGCCATGCTTTACACAGCACTCACTAAGCAACTCTTCGCCGTCGTGACCAAAAGGCGGATGCCCGAGATCGTGTCCGAGAGCGATCGCTTCTATCAGATCGAGATTGAGCCGAAGTAGTTTGCCAATGCTGCGGGATACTTGCGCTACGTAAGTTGTATGCAAACTGCGGTTTGACATCTCTTCATCAAAGAGATTGGAGAAGTACACAACCTGGGTTTTCCCTTGATACCTTCTATATGCTCCTGTGTAAATTATTCTATCACGATCTATCGTAAAGGGTCCGCGAAGACACTTCTCGTGCTCTGCAATTTTTCTGTATGCTTCAATGTTCTTGGTCGCATACTTAGAGAAATACTCCTCTTCATGAAGATTCGTTTCTTTATAAAGATTATCTAAAAAATGTTCCTTATTATGCATATGTGTTATTGCAATTACAATTCATGCGTTCTTCTGACGTTTGTTGCCTGGCCTCCCTTATCAGTTTCGGTAGCGTCAAATTCGACTTCTTCATCTTCTACGAGGGTTCTGTAGCCACCACTTTCGATAGAACGCCAATGAACAAAATATTCTTTGCCGTCGTCACCGGTAATGAATCCGTATCCCTTGTTTTTACTAAACCATTTAGTTTTTCCTTTCATCTGGTCTCCTTATATCGTTTTCCGACATAATACGTATGTCATTGGATTTAAGTATTGTAGCAGTCACTCCCATACCTTTTGTCAATTTTTCTTTTAAATAAATTTGATGAGTACCGCAGGAAGGGCTTCTTTCCTTCAGGATCGCTGTTTTTATATTGAAAAGCCGACAAATTTTCAGGGCTTCTTCAGCGCCTTTTCGAAAGTGTGAAGAAACATTCTCGTTCTGATCATTTATTAGGTTATCGATTCCTTCAAGTGTCTGAGAGCCGTCGCCTTTAATAAAGAAGGAAGGGGGACGAGGTGTTTGTAATCCACCCAGTTGTTCCGGACATACCGGAATAAGTATATATTTATCTCTCAGATCTAAAACCGGTTGATCGGTGTTATTACATCCGTTATAACAACAACGCAATCCAAGAAGACATGCACTGACAAGGATCGTTTCTTTCACGGTTATAACCCACCTCGACGGTAAAATAATGTCAACAAATATTGACAAAAAACTCAGCATAATTTATCAACACTATGATGTTAGAACAGTATAAGACAATAAAAGATTCTCAATGGATCAAGTTGAACATAAAAAATTCTAAGTTCCATGGTAGAATCTATCATGTCACCTCATTAGCTAAGGTAAATACTATTCTCAAGGAAGTTGAAGATGAGTTCAGGAAACCCACACATATTGTATATGCCTACAGATTAATTGACGGGGATTCTATAAGAGAATATGCTACAGATGCAGGAGAGCCGTCACATTCTTCAGGACCTCCAATCTTAAAGGTGCTTGAAGGGGATGAGTTATTGAATGTCCTGCTTGTTGTCGTTAGATATTTTGGTGGAATCAAACTCGGTATTGGTGGTTTGATAAAATCTTATACTGAAGCAGCCCAGAAGGCAATAAAAGAGTCACGAATCGTGACAAGAACGAATAAAAAACTAATGCTCATTGAAACGAATTACAGAGAACTTGGTGAGATGCTGTACAAAATTGAACAGATGCAGGGAAAGGTAATTGAAATAATTCATGGAGAAGATGTGAAGATCAAAGCTCTCATCCCTATTTCTTTTTGCAAAAGATTTGAACCCAAAGATTTGGATTAAAAACTTGACTGAACAAAGCCATGAAATTCATTTATACAAAAATTTTAGGAGATAATAATGCTCAGAAATAGTAAAGGATTCTCAATTTATACAGTAATAAGCATTATAGCGATAATTGCGCTGGCATTCATCCTTCTTGTTCCCCAGTTCTATAATGTGAAGGCGCAGGAAAAAACAGACCTGTGTATTGAAAATATGAAAAAGGTAAGAGATGCTATTGATAACTATATGTTTGAAAGAAAGCAGTCCTTTTCTGGGGATCTTGTAGAACTGGTACGCACCGGTTATCTGCGACATGCTTATGAGTGTCCCGAGAATGGAAATGGTGATAAATATATTGCAAGCGGTGATTATGAAACCGGTGAAATCATTGTGATATGTCCCAACGAAGCAGATTTCCCAGACCATAAATTACAATAAGATATTTTTTTTTACAATAACAAAAAGGTGAATTTTATTTTCGCCCTATTGTTATACAATTGAAGTCTCGCAGGAATGGGAATTACTTAAAAAACGGCTCTTTGAAGAATTAAGTGGGTAAGTTAGAAATAATATCCAATATCCAACCCCAGTGTAATAAAAAAAGAAGATTACACGGGGCAGGCACGGAATATCCAAGTATGAAGGGAAAAAATAAATGAGTGGGAAAGAAAAGAATAAAGAAAATAATCAAAAGAAGTTCGATTTACAGGAACGGCTTATTGATTATGCGTTTAGATTCTGGTTACCAAGCCCCAGCTTGGTAAAGCAAGTAATCTATTTATTTTTAACCTGTGAAATCTTTTTATTTATTTCACTGTCACAAGTTTACCAAGGCGTAATGCAATGAAGACTGGCTTGGTAAAGCATAACTTTAACTCAATATAATATGATTTTATTGACAAGACTTTGCTTACTTCCAAATAAATAAAATTGGGCTAATACTTTTTATAATATCTACTGCGAAACTTGAATGATATAGTTTATTCAGATTAGAGACGGAAGAATTTACTACGCCAATCTTTGACTTTCGCCTCTTCCTTTGTTTTGGCATACCATTGATTATAATTTTGATTAAAGAGCTGATTCTCCACCTGAATTCTCTGAGCTTCCTTCTTTTCTTCAAACTTTGCCATATCAGGACTTTGGAATTCAACGATCTTTGCAATAAAGTAAGCTTTGTTTCCTCTTATAACATCCGTGATTGATCCGGGTGTTTTCAGTTCGATCATTTCCTGCACGAGTTTGACTTCACGACCCACATCGGGAATAAAACTGGTTTCCGAGATAAAATCAGTATTAACGACTTTAAGATCATTGTCTTTTGTTATTTCCGCAAAATTTTCCGGAGTGAGAATTGGAGCGATCTCTTTGGCTTCTACTTTTTTTATCTTCATCTTTTTTTGCATTGTGATCTTATCATAAATTTCCTGTTTCACATTTTTAAGGGCTTTATAGTGTTCTCCGATTTTATAAGATATCTGGGCAACGAAATATTCACCCTTGTCGCTTCGATAGGGCGGTGCCACATCTCCCACTTTATTTTTGAAAGCAAAATCTATGAGCATCTGTGCTCTGCCAAGTCCAGAAATATAGCGTGCATCCTCTGCAAAAGGTTCTGATTCCTTTACTTCCAGTCCGTGGTCTTCGGCAATGACAATAAAGCTGTCTGCCTGTACATTTTCATAAAAACCTTGAGCAACAGTTTCAATATCTCTTCGTGCATCAGCTCCGGGTTCAACCTTTACGAGAATATGGCTCGCTCTCATCTCTTCTTCACCATTCTCATTGGTTCGAAAATCTGTAGCTTTGATTATATGCCAGCCAAATTGTGTTTTTACTGGTTCACTAACCCCATTAATTTTCAGTGCAAAGGCAGCATCTTCGAATTCTTTTACCATTTTTCCTTTGGTGAAATAACCAAGATCTCCACCCTCGGGACCTGATGGACCTTCTGAATATTCTCGTGCGAGTTCTGCAAAATCCTCACCCGAAATAGCAAATTCATATATCTTATTTATTTTATCTTCTGCTGCTTTTCTATCTTCAGGACTCGGTACTAAAGGAATCGTAACATAACGATATTTTCGTTGAGGGTTTTCTTTGTAGTTTCCACGATTTTTATCGTAATATTCTGCAATCTCTTCATCGGAAACATAAACAGAATCGATCTGATCTGCAGCAAATACGATGATATCAGCTTTCACTTTGGTTTCTTTTTTGATAAAATCTTCAATGACTATCTGATCAGTGATGATGACATCTGCATTAACAAAACTTCTGAGCTTTTCATACCGCAGGAGCTGTTCGTAGTAGCCGGAAAGCCAGTTCCAGTCGATTTGAGGATTCTGCAATGCCTGCAAATACTTGTTCTTGTCAAATTGTCCATCAGTCTGAAAAGCTTCATAGGTAGTGATCATTTCAGGAGGTTCGTTGATCATCTTCGTAGCAACTTCTTTGGGAGAAACCTGGATATCAAATCTGTTGATTTGCTTATCGAGAATGATCCTCTGAACTAACTGATCCCATGTTTGGTCATTCAATCGGCGATACATTGCATCATCGATCTCTTTACCTTGATTGGCAGGATCCTGCATGTAATTTGTATAGGTGTTTTGTAATAATTTATAATATTCATCATATTTAATTTTCTCACCTGCAATTTGCCCCACATAAGGTTTTTCCTGAAAAACGCTGCTGATACCCATTGTTGCCATACCGCCGATGAATACGATTGCAACTACCCAGATAACAGGACGATAAATAGCACGCATTTTATCTAACATTCTGATAAACTCCTTAAAGAATATATTAGTGGGTAAAATTTTTGGGGCAGTAAAATTAATGCAAGTTTTTTAATTAATGAGTTTTGTGAGAGCTTGATTTTATTGACACAAATGTGAGATTTCAACTTAAAAACCACTATGAGTACCAATAATGAAATTCTATACAGAATATTTAAAGATGATGCCGAACGCTCCGGTATGGACATGAAGGATTTTTATCATAAGAGAAGAAAGGGATTGTATCCATTTAGAGATAGTAATGGATATGTTGAATGGTTGAAAAAAAGCGAATTCCGTATCATGTCTGCGAAAAAACGTTCTAAGAATAAAAAAGTTCAAAAACACAAAAACAAACATAAACATACTAACAGCAACCCCTTCTTTACTACAGAAATGATTACAGTTTTTCTATTTTCGGGAATTGGCATTTTAATATTTTTTATAATAATAAAACTCGTGCAGTTATTTCTAAGTTTCTTCTAGGAAGAATAATTTATTAACATTTTCTGAAGTTCATCTCTTTTTTCAGGTATTTCAGACTTTGTTTTTACAAAAATCGGTTTCCCATAAATCATCTTCACAGGGGAGAAGGGTTTGGGGATCATAAAATTATCCCAGCTATGAAGTTCCCACCTTGATTTAATTAGAAAAACCATTGGTATGATGGGCTTCCCTGTCCGATATGCTAAATATAATGCCCCGTCTTTAACGATCTCCTTGGGACCTGTCGGACCGTCTGGCGTAAGGGCTATATCAAATTTTTTTGAGATGACGAATGCCTCTTTTAATGCTTTCATTCCGCCACGCCGTGAAGAGCCGCGAATAGTTCCAAAACCAAGTCCCCTGATCACGCGGGCAATATATTCGCCGTCCCGATGCTGGGAAATAAGTACATGAACAAGCTGGTTTATATGTGTATAAGTAGGGATAAGCATCCTGCTATGCCAGAAAGTATATATGACTGTTCCGTGAGTTTCTTTTGCAGATATGAGATTGTGTTTATCGTACTCCTTGATGCGCAGAGTGCCCATGAGAAGTTTTATTAATGACGGTCCTAGTTTTTCAACCAGATTAAGAAGTGTTTTATGTTTCATTGATCATTGAAATCGCAACTAATGCAACTTTTTCAGAGGTGTTGAATTTTCCCAATTTTTCTTTTATGATACACAGTTTATTTCTTGTTTTTTGATAGTAATTGTCATCTTCAAGAAATAAGCTGACCTCTTTTGTGATATTCTCGGCAGATGCAGCATGTTGAATGAGTTCCGGCACCACTTTTTCCCCGATCACAATATTTGCAAGAGCGATCATATTGATCTTTATGAAAGCTCGTGCTATAAAATATGAAAGCGATGAGGTTTTATAGACAACTACCATGGGTGTGCCAAGATAGCCGGTTTCCAGCGTGGAAGTGCCGGATTTGCACACAACGACCTTGCAGTATTTCATGAGCGTGTGTGTGTCATGAATTATCGTGACATCTTTCTTCACAGGAGAGAGGATTTTTTGAAATAGCTCATCTGATACGGAATCAGCTTGAGATAGGAGAAATTGATAAGAATCTTTATAGATGTTTTTTAAGTTTTTGATCGTTTCAACAATTTCAGGGAGAATTCTTTTGATTTCCACATTTCTGCTTCCCGGGATAAATCCTACCCAATCCTTTTTAAGATCGAGGGAGTATTTTTCGGCAAATTCTTCTTGTGTTTCAGATATTGTGATTTCCTCACTTATTGGATGTCCTACGTATTCAACATCAGCGCCGATCTCTTCATAAAGCTCATTTTCAAACGGAAAAATCACTGCGATCTTATCAGAGTATTTGGCAATTTTATGAATACGCTTTTTCTTCCATGCCCACACCTGCGGGCTGATATAATACAGAACAGGTATGTCAAATTCGTAGGCGATCTTTGCAACTCGAATATTCATGCCGGGATAGTCAACGAGTATAGCAAGATCGGGTTTTCGGGCAATGAATTCAGATTTGAGTTTTCGCAATACTTTTAGAATGAACCCAAGATGACCGATTACTTCTGCGAAACCAATTATTGAAAATTTTGAAAAAGGGAATATGGATTCGAATCCCTGCTTCTGCATCAACGGACCGCCAATTCCCCAAATATTAAGGGAAGGGTTTTTCTGTTTGAACTGCTTAATTACTTCTGCCGCATGGACATCTGCGGAACGCTCACCGACCAGCATGAAAATATTTTTCATAGAAGCAAGACAATAGCGTGACTTTAATCGTCAAGAAAAAGAAATGTGATAGAGCATGATAATCATCCAAAGTATAAAAACTTGACGCTCAAAATATGTGAAAAATAAGTAACACCATAAAAAGGAACTGCGAGTTCCTACCTTATGACGCCAAAGCTGTTGATAAGGTACAAGAAATAATTTCAATAGAATTGAAAGTGAACCGCAGGCGTTCACTTTTTTATTTGGAGGTGTCTAATCGCTATAAATAGACGGTTTAAACCCTGGAAACAGCGGGAAAACTATAAGAGCAACAAGAAAATTAATGAAAAAATTACTGCGAGAAATGTTCGTTTGATTGGTCCCGATAAGGAAGCTCTGGGTATTGTTTCGACTCAAGATGCTCTTCATAAAGCTCGCGAGTATGGACTTGATCTTGTGGAAATAGCACCGAAAGCAAATCCACCGGTTTGCAAGATAATCGATTACAGCAAACTGATTTTTGAAGAGTCCAAGAAAGCTCGTGAGGCAAAAAAAAAGCAGCATTCGACACAGTTGAAAGAAGTCAAATTCCGACCCAGAACTGATGAGCATGACTATAATTTTAAGGTCAAGCACATCAAAGAATTCCTGGAAAAAGGAAATAAAGTTAAAGTCACTATTCAATTCCGCGGAAGAGAAATGGCTCATAAAGAAATGGGCTGGGAACTTATCAAAAGAATTCGAGAGGAACTTGAAGAGTGTGGTGATTTTGAACAAGAACCAAGGATGGAAGGTCGCTTCCTAATCGGTTTCGTGTCACCTAAAAAGATTCAAAGCTAGCGAATCATAGCAAGGAAAGTCATAGTAAGGAGTTTTAATTATGCCAAAGCTAAAAACAAGAAGAGCGGCAGCCAAACGTTTTAAGAAGACAGCGAGCGGTAAGATCAAAAGAAACAAGGCGTATCGCGGTCATTTTATGGAAAAGAAATCATCCAAACAAAAATCCAACCTGCGTAAGGGTGGGTATGTTTCCAAAGCCGATGAAAAACGTGTGAAGAACATGTTAGCATCATAATATTACATTTTTATAAGGAGTTGGTATGGCTAGAGCAAAAAATAAAGTAGCTTCCAGAAACAGAAGAAAGAAAATCCTCAAAGAGGCAAAAGGTTACAGGGGTGGCAGAAAGCTCTATCGTGCTGCACGCGAGGCAGTTGAGAGGGGCTGGCAATATGCCTATCGGGATAGAAAAGCCCGCAAAAGAGAGTTTAGAAGATTGTGGATCATCCGCATTAACGCAGCTGTGCACGAGCATGGATTGAGCTACAGCCAGTTCATGAACGGTCTCAAGGAATTGAAGATCGAGATCAACCGAAAGATGTTATCTGAACTTGCGATAAACAATCCCGAAGCTTTTGAAAAAATAGTCAAAAATGTGAAAAAGAAATTGGGAAAATAAGCTATCGTGAAAGAACAAATACAAGAGATTTTAGAAGAAGCGAGAAGAAGTATCCCTTCTTGTGAATCAGATAAGAATCTGGAAGAGCTTCGAATTAAATATCTTGGTAAAAAAAGTTCTCTTTCAGGTCTTCTAAGTAAGATCGGGACTATTCCTAAAGAAAAACGTCCGCAGGTGGGAGCATTTCTCAATATAGTAAAGAAAGAAATAGCTCAACTAATCGAACAGAAGAAACTTGAACTTCATGAAAAGGCAGATGCCTTAAAAACTTTGGGCTTAGATGTCACAATGCCCGGAAGACCGCTCCCAATTGGTGCAAAGCATCCTTTGTATCAGATTTGGGAAGAGATTGAAGATATCTTTATCAGTTTGGGATTTGAAGTTGCAGAAGGACCTGAGATTGAAAGCGAGTATTATAATTTCGATGCACTGAACACTCCGAGTTGGCATCCTGCAAGAAATCCTCAGGATACGTTCTATCTGAAAGGTGGTATGCTTTTGCGTACGCAGACATCACCAATGCAAATTCGTGTAATGGAAAAATTCAAACCTCCTTTAAAGATCATATCTACTGGACGATGTTACCGCGTTGATAAAATGGATACTTCACATTTGCCGGTGTTCCATCAAGTTGAAGCACTTATGGTAGATGAGGGTGTCACAATGTCGGATCTGAAAGGAGCGCTCGATTCATTTGTTAAGAGAATTTTTAGTGCAGATACACGCTCCCGATTTCGTCCTCACTTTTTTCCATTCACAGAACCAAGTGCAGAGATCGATATTCTTTGTATAAATTGCAAAGGGGAAGGTTGTAAGCTCTGCAAAAATTCCGGCTGGCTCGAAATGGGTGGTGCAGGTATGGTCGATCCGGCAGTTCTCGAGGAAGTGGGCTACGATTCTGAAAAATATACCGGATATGCATTTGGTTTAGGAATTGAACGTATCGCTATGCTTCGATATGGTATCTCAGATATCAGGAAATTAGTGACCAACGATCTGAGAATATTAAAGCAATTTCAATAAGTGCATTTTTACTTAAGAGAGTATAATGAAAATAAGTTATAATTGGCTGAATAAATTAGTTCCGACACACTTAAATATTGATGAGTTTTGTGAAAAGCTCACCATGTTCGGTCTTGAAGTAGAAGAGGTTGTTCAGCCCGGGAAAAAACTTAAAAATATTGTTATCGGTAAAGTTGTTTCTGTAGAAAAACATCCCAATGCTGACAAACTGAGTTTGTGCAAGGTTGATGTTGGTAAGAGTGAACCGCTGAGCATTATCTGCGGCGCTCCCAATGTAGTGAAAGATATTCTCGTTCCAGTAGCGATGATCGGCGCAAAGCTTGGTGACTTCGAAATAAAGAAGGCAAAACTTCGCGGCGTAGAATCCTTTGGTATGATATGTTCGGAGAATGAATTGAGTGTTTCGGATGACCATTCCTGTATCATGATCATAAAGCAGGACATTGAGCCCGGCACTCCTTTTGCTGATGCAATGGGAATAAATGATCATATTATTGAAGTTGAGGTAACACCGAACAGACCTGACCTTCTTGGTATGATAGGTGTGGCACGTGAAGTCGCAGTCATGCTCAATACTGAATATGAACATCCGGAAATTGCTTTTGAAGAATCTGAAGTAAAAACTAAGGATGAGATTTTAGTTATTATAGAAGATGCGGAGAAATGCCCTCGTTATTGTGCACGAATGGTAAAGGGAATTACGGTTCAGCCATCCCCTGCATGGATGCAAAGAAAATTGATCGCATCAGGTCTTCGTCCCATCAATAATATCGTAGATGTCACAAATTATGTGCTTCTCGAATATGGTCAACCCCTCCATGCTTTTGATTATACAAAGATCAAAGATAAGACTATCGTTGTGCGAACTGCAAAAGATAAAGAAAAAATGATGCTTCTCGATGATACTGAGCTCAAACTGCATTCAGAAAATTTGCTTATCGCCGATACAGAGCATCCACTTGCACTTGCCGGAATTATGGGTGGACTTGATAGTTCAATAGATGTTAATACAAAAGATGTTGTGATTGAGTGTGCATATTTCGATCCCAAAAATATTCGAGCAACCGCCCTTGAATACGGATTGCAGACAGATTCCTCTTACCGTTTTGAAAGAGGTATGGATCCCAACTGTTTGATCGAAGTCATTGACAGGGCTGCCCAGCTTATGCAGCTTACAGGCGGGGGAGAAATATCAAGCGGAGTTGTTGATTGCTATCCTAATAAGATAGAGCCAAAGATTTTACCACTTCGTGTATCACGCACAAATAGTATCCTTAATGCAAAAATATCAGCAGATGAAGTTGAAAATTATCTTAATAATTTTGAATTCGGTACCAAAAAGACATCGGAAGATACCTATAAAGTAATGATCCCAACCTTCCGTCCTGACATAGAGCGTGAGATAGATATTATTGAAGAAGTCGCCCGATGCTATGGATATAATAATGTAGAATCCCATTTCTGGATCAACAGGATAGACAACAGGCGGAAAAGAACGGTTGTCCGGCTTGCGAAAAATCATCTTATCTCACTTGGTTTCTATGAGGTGAACAATATGAGCTTTGCAAGTCCTGAAGATCTTGATACGCTGAAAATTCCAGAGAATGATTTTCGCCGAAATGTCGTAGAGCTTACCAATCCAATGGGTGAGAAGTTTTCAATAATGAGATCAACCCTTATTCCTGATATTCTTAAAAATGTAGCTTTGAATCTCTCTTATAAATTCGAGAATTTCAAACTGTTTGAACTCAATAGAATTTATCTAAAAAAGAATAGAGAAACTTTTGCTGAACCCACCTACTTGACTGGTGTTATCGTTGGAGAGTTCGATCCATTCCATTGGAAAGAGAAGCAAAGAGCTGCGTCATTTTATGATGTAAAGGGCGTTGTAGAATCAGTTTTATCAAAAATACACTGCTCAAAGAATATCACCTACAAAGTATCAAATCAACCATATTATGAAAAGGATTCTGCGACAGATATCTTTCTTGATGAAAAGAAAATTGGATCTTGTGGTATTGTGAAAGATGATGTTTTGAAATCTTTTGAAATTGAGGCACCTGTATTACTTTTCGATATTGATCTTTCAAACATTATCCCATTATATAATGAAAAAGATATCCGTTTCAGGGAGATCGTGAAATATCCTCCAGTGCTTCGTGATATTGCAGTTATTGCCCCTTCTGATATCGAAGTTGGAATGATCGAGCAAGTAATAAAATCTGTCGAGCCAAACATTATAAAAGACATACAGTTGTTCGATGTATATACAGGCAAGCAGATAAAGCAGGGATGCAGAAGTCTGGCTTTCAACATTACTTTTCAGTCGGAGATTTCAACCCTAACGGATAGATATGTGGATAAATTATTTGACAACATTGTAAAAAAATTATTAAGTGAGCGTCAAATAGAATTGAGGCAGAAGTGATGGATACGCATGTGCTTGATAAGATCGAAGAGAAAATTAGGAATCTAATTTCGAAGTATAAAATTTTACAAGATAAATACATTCAGGTTTTGAAGGAAAATGAAAATCTCAATAATAAATATAAAGATCTGTTCTATAATACGGAGAATTCGCAGGAAACCATAAGCGAACTCCAGAACGCTGTGGATCGCTACAAAGAGCAGAACCAAGATTTGCAGAACACATTAGCTCAAAAAGAAGAGCGAATAAGAAAATTTACAGAACAGGCGAATGAAATTGATTCGAGAGTGGGTTCGATGCTCCATGAAATTGATAGTATTATTGGAGAATCGGAGACACAGCCTGCTGGAAGCAATGATTAAATTTTAAATATATGAATAATATTTCTGTCGACATTTTGGGTGATACCTATTCAATCGCAGGTGATGTAGATCCTGACGAGATCCGAAAATATGCTCATTTTTTAGATAAAAAGCTAGTCGAGCTGTCAGAGGAGTATAATCCCCAAAAAAGATATGACCTTGCAATTTTGTGTGGTCTCAACATAGTCGAAGAAATGTTCAGAAAACAGAAGGAACAAGAGAAATTAGAAAGTTTTGTGCAAAGGATTTCAAAGTTATTGAATTCCTTGGACGAAGAGTGATTTTGTTCTATACGTGTTGATATAAATTATTGTTCTTTCCAGTAAGCCTGCCCTGTTCGTGATGGCAATCTTGTTTTGTGCTAAACAGGAACTATAGGGTGTTCAATTGTGTATGGCATGAATGCCTACATCGCAGTAGGACTCGTAAAGTACATATAGAATCCCCATCTTTTTGAAAAATAGTTCAAACGAATTGCTACACGGCAAGGGCAGGTTTCATTATGGAAAGGAAGAAAGATGATCGATATACTGTTACCAATAGTTGGCGTAGTGGTAGGGGTGTTCGTTGGCTGGCTGTCTTTCAGATTGCTTACAACCAAAAAGATCAAACAAGCACATGCCGAATCAAAAAAGATTAAAGAAGAGGCGAGACTTGAATCAAAAGTAATCAAAAAAGAAGCTGAAATTGAAGCAAAAGAGGATTGGTATAAAAGAAAAGCTAATTTAGAAAAGGAGATAGAGGAGAGGAAAAAGGAACTCCGAAAAATCGAGGGTAATTACAATCAGAGAATAAGCAATATCGATGAGCGGCTTAGCAAGTTAGACAGAAGAGAACAATCCATTTCCGACCGCGAGCGACATCTTCAAAATAAACAGGTAAAACTGGATGATGATGAAGTTAAATTGAAAAATATGCTTGAGCAGGAAGCAAGAAAACTGATGGAGATTGCCAATCTAAAAAAGGAACAGGCAATTGAAATGCTTCTTAAAAGATATGAAAATGAAGCTCGTATCGATGCAGCAAAGCTCAGAAAATCAATAGTGGATAAAGCAATATCTGAAGCTGAGGAGGAGTCATTAAAGATCATTGCAAATGCAATACAAAGAACCGCTGTTGATTATGTGACAGAGTCAACAGTCTCTGTAGTTGACCTGCCATCCGAAGAAATGAAGGGCAGGATTATTGGGCGAGAAGGTCGTAATATTCGCACCTTTGAAAACAGCTCAGGGGTAGAGATCATTGTTGATGATACCCCGGAAGCGGTCATAGTCTCAAGCTTTGATCCGGTGAGAAGAGAGATCGCAAAACGTTCCCTAGAGAAGCTTATTTCCGATGGAAGAATTCACCCAGGTAGGATTGAAGATATCATTGCAAAAACAGAAAAAGAAGTGAATAAGATCATTGAGGAAACTGGTAAGAAAACACTCATTGACCTTGCAATTCATGATCTTCCGGACAACCTGAGAAATATTATTGGACGTCTAAAATATCGTACAAGTTATGGACAGAATATACTCAAGCACAGCATTGAAAGCGCATGGATCTGCGGTATGCTTGCGGCTGAACTAGGGTTGGATCAACCTCTTGCACGCAAGATGGGACTTCTACACGATATTGGAAAAGCAGTTGACCATGAAATTGATGGCTCTCATGCTATGATCGGAGCTGATCTTGCAAGAAGAAGTGGGCTGCCGCCTATTATCGTCAATGCCATTGAAGCACATCACGAAGAAGTAGAACCGGAATCAGTTTATGCAATACTTGTTCAAGTTGCTGATGCCATCTCAGGTGCACGACCTGGTGCAAGAAGAGAAACACTCGAATCATATCTCAAGCGACTGGAAAAATTGGAAGAAATTGCCTACTCATTTGAAGGTGTTCATAAATGTTTCGCAATACAAGCAGGTAGAGAGATACGCATTATAGTGGAGCATAACACTATTGACGATGCGCAGGCAGAATTGCTTGCATCTGACGTAGCGAAAAAGATTGAAAATGAATTACAGTATCCCGGACAGATAAAAGTAACTGTTATTAGGGAGATACGCAAAACAGTGCTGGCAAAATAATGATCCGAATACTTTATATTGGTGATATTTTTGGCAAACCCGGCAGGAGAACGGTAAGGGAACTGCTCCCGGATTTGAAAGAAGAGTTTGCCCCTGAACTTGTTATCGCAAATGGCGAAAATCTTGCAGGCGGGCTTGGAATGACTCCCGACACAGCAAACGAAATGTTCGAGCTTGGCGTCGATGTGCTCACTTCCGGGAATCACCTGTGGGATAAGAAAGAAATAATTGTACATCTTGCAAAGGAAAAACGCATATTGAAGCCCATAAATTATCCACCTGTTGTTCCGGGTAACGATATCTACGAAATTGAAATTCACGGAAAAAAGATAGTAGTGCTCTGCTTGATGGGAAGGGTTTTTACAGTAACGGTTGACTGCCCTTTCCGAACAATGGATGCTTACCTGGAAAAACTTTTAGCCGAACAACCGATCGTTTTAGTTGACTTTCATGCTGAAGCCACTGCAGAAAAGCAGGCAATGGCGTGGTATCTTGATGGTAGAATTTCAGCATTAATAGGATCTCATACTCATGTGCAAACCGCTGACGAGAGAATCCTGCCAAAAGGCACGGCATATATCACTGATGCAGGTATGACAGGACCTCATGATTCTGTGATAGGACTTCGAAGAAAAGACGGGATTGAAAGATTTCTCACTCAAATTCCAAACCGATTCAATCCGGCAAAGGAAAATTTAATGCTCAATGGAGTGATAATTTCGGTTGACGAAAAGGGCTCTGCTTTCGATATTCAGCGAATCAGGAGAAGCTGTATACCTGAATAGAGAAAATTTATGGAAAGAATTTTAAACGGAAAGCCGGTGGCAAAAGCGATTTATCAGGAACTTAATGAAAAAGTAGCTATCCTATATGATAAAGGAATAATTCCACGACTCTGTGTCTTCAAGGTAGGAAGCGACCCTGCATCAGAATATTATGTTCAGAATATTCAGAGAAGAGCTCAGAAAATTGGAGTGCTTGTCGATGTGATTACTTATGAAGACCTTATTCCTCAGGAAGAACTCATTGATGGTATCCAGAAAGCGAATACAAATCCTAAGATTCATGGTATCATGTTGCAACTGCCCCTGCCGGAGCAATATGACCAAAACGAGATTGTTCTTCATATCGATTCCCGCAAGGATATCGATGGTCTTCATCCCATGAATGCCGGCAAACTGATCTTAGGACAGAAATGCTTTGTGCCTTGTACGCCTTCTGCTGTTTTGGAGTTGCTCCATTATTATAAAATTCCTACGGAGGGAGCACGGGTTGTTATTATTGGGAGAAGCTCAATTGTAGGACTTCCCCTGTTCAATCTTCTGGTTCAGAAAAAAGACGGTGCAAATGCCACAGTGACTTTGTGTCACTCCCGATCAAAAAATATTCAGGAAATATCGAAAGAAGCGGATATTCTTATCGTAGCTATTGGAAAGCCAAGATTTGTTGATCATACATATATTTCAAGTAAATCCATCGTTATTGATGTCGGTATTAATGAGATCTATGATAGTGATGCAAAAACAAATATTTTTGTTGGTGATGTATTTTATCAGGACGTATTCTCAACGATTCAAGCGGTCACTCCTGTGCCTGGAGGTATAGGTACGATCACTACAGCTTCACTACTAAAAAATGTAGTTGAAGCCGGCAATGTTTAATGTTGAAAAGTGTAAATTTATGAAAAATATTTCAAAAATGAATTTTTTTATTGACTTATAAATGTTAACAAAAAATCTTTGTCCAAAGATCGGAGGTTTATAAATGTTAAAGAATAGGTCTCTTTTAATTTTGGTAATTATATTATTAGTTGCAGTATTAACGGTTCTAAGCTGCGGTAGAAAAGGTTCATTAATCCTTAATCTTCCACCGGAAATTGAAATCTCGGATTATAGCGGAATTGCTCGACCTGACAGTGTCGAACTTGACTCTATGTTCCATTGGATAGGGAATCATATTCCTGATACTTACGATTCACTTTTTTATCAAGAAATATTTTGGAGAGCTTGGGATGTTGACGGTGTCGTGAAATCCTTTGCCTACAGAATTGGAACGTGGGACAGCTTAAGTGAAGATTGGCTGTATGACCAATCCTATGGCGTTCATGTGAGTGAAGCCGGATGGGTTTTACACCTACAGCCCAATGGTGAATATGATATATGGACTCCATTGAAAGAACGATTCCCCAAAACCGCAGTATATTTCACCGCAACAGACACTTCCGATTATAAGAAAAATTTCGGCAAATTTGAAGTAAAATGCAAAGATAACTACGGCGAAGAATGCATAAAATCAGCTATAAGATATTTTGTAAGTTGGTCAGATGTACCAAGCACTAGTATATCAACTTCTCAAGGAAAATTGGATACAGTTCGTGTTGGGACAGCATTGAATTTCGATTTTACCGTTATAAAAGATGACGATCCATTTGGGTATGGATCTGAAGCAGCATATTTCAAATATCGTTTGAAGTATTATAAAACCTTAGGAACAGATACTCTAGATATTCCTCTTGCTGGAATTGATACGTTGATATCCGCCACTGATTGGTATTCAACAAGAGGTTTTTCAGATCCTACTTCCCTTGAATTAAAAAAAGAATATGATGATCATAGCATTGATCGACCTGAGCTTAAAGTAAACCAAAAATTTGTAGATGGTACCTTTGAAATTACGCAGATAGTAGTTAAAACTGTTGACAAAGCAGGAATTGTTGATCCGGATTCAGCTAGTCTTTCATTTTTTGTAAGAGATTATTTCACTCCTGAAACATGCCCCTTTATTTGTTCTACATATGAATGGCCAAATAATTATTCCCGAACATTGTTTGGCAGTTCCGGACTAGACATAACACCACATATATATGCGTTAGGTGAAAACAGCTATCTCACTTACATGTCATCAAGTAAGGATGAAATTCCAAGCAAGATTGTTTCTGGTAAAAAGCATTTCGCTGATAGATTTTATATAGACATGAATGGCAATGTTAACGCCTTATATTCTAATGATATTGAAATCTATATGAAGTGGAGATATTTAGGAGAACGCCAATATGATGAAACGAAAAACATCATTACGCAAGCTAATCGAACATACTATTATGATGCAAATAGAAATAAATATGAACAATATTATTGTGACATTCAATACATGGATATACAATTAGATAGTGGAGTTGGTACTTTACCTCCTGTTGGAACAGAAATAACTGATGAAATTACTGGTGAACATTGGAGAAGAATACCAATTTATGAGGATCAGTCCTGTAGACTTTTTGGTTTATCTTCAGGGGAGCACATTTTCAAAGTAAGATCTGTTGATGTACAAGGCGCTGTTGATCCATCTCCTGAAATATTTGAATTCAATCTCGTAGAAATTGTTGATTCGGGAGAAAAAACTGGGATATTGTTGGTTGATGATACATTTTGTTCACCCGCAGAAATTGTTTTTGCACATGAAGATTCAGTTGATGGTTATTATGTGAAATTCATGGAAGAACTCGACGAGTATACTATTTATGACTTAAGTGATGATAATTTTTCGGCTGCTACACTTGGTAACCAAGTCTTTAGGGGTGATATACAAATGTTAGCTCCTTACTTTGCTCCGTCAGATATTCAAAATTATAAATTAGTAATATGGCATGCTAATAATCCTAAACAAAAATTTCCTTCTGGTGATGGGGCAGTTCATCTAGTAAATAATTACGATGTATTAGGATATTTTTTAAGATCCGGTGGAAACTTACTTTATACAGGTTGCTATGGAATATGCGATCCTTCTTATGCTAGAGCAGAATTCTTACAGACTTATGCTGGTCTTGCTGATACATTATCTGGTTTAAACTCACTAGACTTTTTATGGGGCGTGCCAAGTGTAAATAATTCTCCTCTGGGCGGTGTATCAGGCATTAATTCATTTGCTAATATTGAAATTGATTCTTTCAATACCGTTTCTACAATAATCAATCCTTTCCCGGAATACTGGATAGTCACTCCATTGCAAGCAATTGGCAGCATAACTTTTTTGAATATAATAGATGATGCGGAAGAAATATTCACAAGTATACCAGGACCCTTTTTTCCTGATCCCGATCCATATTACGGAGCTCCTATTGCTGCTAAATATACTAAGGAACCTGGTGTAACTGGAACAGTCTATACATTTGGATTTCCATTTTTCTATTTCAACGTTGACCAAACACGAGAAATATTAAATCAAGTAATGAACGAAGTAGGAATGAAATAGAATTCTGTTAATAGCTGGACAATAAAAGGCTTTAATTTTAGAAAAGTTAAAGCCTTTTATTATAACAATATTTTTGTTACTACATTAAGATAAATATTTATCAGCAAAGAACTTAAAGAAGTCTTTCTGAATGGTTTTCTTTACTGATCGAATAGCACGATTTTGCGCTTCAGTTAAATTAAGATGACCTTCACGATCACTCTTTGTATAGAGAACAGCTTCTGCATTACTGATTTTATCAATGATAGTAATAGAAAGCTCCCAGCGGACAAATTCTTCATCCCTGTCGAGATCGATCTGGGAGATTGATAAAGAGCTTTCAATATGAAAATCAATATAATCTGCATCTGATACATTGGCGTAAACAGTAAAACCAAAGTTGTTGAATACTTCTTTAAGATAGTCTTCAAGATAATCTTTATAGTCCCCTGAACCTATCACCACCACATGGATAGTTTTTGCAAAAGTGTTTCTTTCTGCCACAAACTTCTCGAGCGGTTGTTTTAGTTGCACGCCGGCATGTGAAGGAGAAATAATTCGAAGCTGCGCATTCAAAATCTCATTCTGTTCTGCAAGATCGATTGCTTCGCTGAGATATTTCAGTTTGTCGAGTTTGGACGTACCCTCTTCATATTGAGAGTAAAATTGCTCGATCTTCTGTGTGTTCTGGCTTATCTCATTGTGATAAATATCCTCTGTTTCACTCCTGTTAAGATACGCAATAACATAGTATTCGCCGCTGTTCGGGTCAAAATAGGAATCACCTATCTTAACATTCTTCAGGGTCTGCTCGCTCTGTATCTGAGTAAGATTTCTCATCTTTTCTTCGGCGGTAAGTGAAGTTTTATCTCCTACAGTAGTTTCTTCAAATTTCTGTGTGAGTGTTTCGTCAGATTTTATTTCTGCCTGAAATATCTTTGAAAGATTGGAATAAGCATCTTGTTCTGCTGATTTTTTTGTGTCTCCGGCGCCAACTGAAGAAAGGTAGTATGCATCCTTATATTTTGACTGGGGATTCATGATCCAGTCAGGTGCTTTGTTCTTTTTTGCCGTGACCATCGAAGGTGCACAGGACATAAAGATCATAACTAATAATAAAATAAATTTTTTCATGGTAGTTCCTAATCTAAATAATGTGACTCAATTAAATTTAGTTGATTTTTCTTAATTTCCTTTTGTTGCATAAAATCAGAGTAAACGAGCGCATTGTTCTGATCAAAATAATTGATCCTTACACTATGACTGCCGGGTTCGACTGCAACATTGCCAATATAAGCCATTGCAGGGAAGAAGCGGGAAATACGGAGATCTGCATTCTCAGTTGCATCGACTGCGGCATCAGTGGCGAACATAGCAATTGACCCCAAAATACCACCACCAACCTGGTTGACCATTTCCTGTTTGCCCTGTTCTGCGAGCAAACCTTTCACCACGGTTCGAGTGATAGTTTTGAGATAAATAAGTGGCTCTTTGATCTTATAGGTTACAAAAGCTGCATTCTCGAGACTTTCTAATGGGTACAGCTCATACGCAGGTTTTTCATCTATCATAACTTCTATCCTGCTTACATCGGTACCTAATTTTTCCATGTAGGGAAGAGGGAATTTGAAATGATAACCAGGTTCCATATCCTTCCATTCAATGATATCCAGAGTTGCGAGTTCGTGTTTGGGTTCTTCTTTGACCTCTTCTTTTGGATCTCCTGAAGATTGCGAACTTGGCTTTTCCTTTTTGGATGGTACAATATCAATTACTGCATCAAAGAAATTCTTCGTAGTGCTGACCATCTTACCGGCTTCTTTCTTAGGATCAAGATCCTTGCTTTCACCAGAAATTTCCTGCGATGTAGCTATGATCAGTTTGTCTTTCTCGGTATGAATCCAGAGAGTATTTGACTTTTTTTCAGGCGAGTTTCCTACAAATGTGAGAAAATAGAGCTGAGCTTTATCGGTGCCAGCGAGGTATTTATCGAGCTCGGGCTGCGTGAAATCATAAACAATTGGCTGAAGTTCAAAAGCTTCTTTGATTTCTGTCAGATCGATCATGGCATCATCATATTTGCCATCAGCTTGGTATATGAGCATACTTAGATATCGAGCAAGTGCCGAGTTGTGAAATTTATTATCACCAATTTTGAATTCCTTCTTCTTATCCTCGGATTCGTTATACTGTTTTGCGATCTCCTCGTATTTGTCTTCAAGAACGTTGAGCTTGTTGTTCACCTTTCTGATCTCAACAAAGGCATCTTCCTGTTTATTCATGTGCAGGTAGTTCAGCGCCTTGAAAATATTCAGATAGATGTCTTCATAATCTTCACCGAAATAATCGAGGGCATTATCATTCAACAGAAGAGATGCAGTAGCTTTGCCAACACTTTTAGTGTACAGATCTTCAATAGCATGTTCGGCTTCTGTGAGAAATTCATTGCTTTGCTCGTAATCTCCGCAATAGTGATAGAGCATTCCCATATCGAGGTAGAATAATACTTTTTCCTTTTCTTTATAGAATTTGTCCTTTGATTCCTCGATCTGTACCACGCAAGCATCATAATCTTGTTGCCTGAGCTTATCCATCACTCCTACATATTGACCTTTTGAGGTGCGCATGCTCGAGCACCCGATAAAAGCGGCGATAAGAAGCGATGAGATAAGAATAGATAGTAATATTTTTTTCATTGTTGTTACCATTTAAGTTTGGATTGTTCCACGAATTTTTTGATCTTCTTTGAGCCCATCCATACGATTTCATTTGTTTCCAGGTTTACAAGATTCATGTCTGCCTGGTAATACACCACTTTTTTTCCGTCAACCGCATCCTCGATAGAAGAGAGGGTTCCCTGCAGCATAAAGTCTGCGCCCAGTTCCTGAGCCAATCTCTTTGAAGTTTCTTCCGATGACTGACTTTGCTGGTCAAGACGCTCGTCACGTATCTCGTCGCGCTGTTTTTTGGCAGCTACGAAACGCACCTTGCCGGAATTGACAAGTTCTCTTTCAATATCTGTGGCAAAGGTTTCTGTGTTGATATGCTCGCTCGTTTTATTGCCGATAGTGCCGACGATCACAATAGGTTTTTCCTGATTGTCACCCATCCAGTTGAAAAGCCAGTTTGCATCCAGCACGTCATCAACGATATTTTCTGAGACCATACGCGCGTCTGCATCATTCCAGCGTCCGCTCAGATCGATCGTAGTATCCACACCGACTCGTGATACCTGCTTTGTGGGACCTCCACACGAAATCATGAGTGCAAGAACTGCAATAAATAAAACACTCTTTTTTAACATTGTATCCTCCTGATAATATTTCATAAACAATTTATTTATTTTTATTTAAAATTTTGTCAAGTATGGTTAATAAAAAAAAGCCTGCTCGAATGTGAGCAGGCTTAATTATCTGTGAGAGATTTGTAGTTTTATCGGGTCAGCATCATCTTTTGGACTTTTACTGCACCATCGATATCAAGCTTATAGAGATAGATTCCATTTGCCACATCATTGCCATTCAGGTCTTTACCATTCCATGTGGCGTATCCTTGAGTCGGCTGTTCGCCGGCATTTACTTCCAGTGTATTAACTAGTTGTCCTCTTACGTTATATACACTAACCGATGCATGCTGATACGGTTTTTTGGCTGTAAAGTTGATGGTCGTAGAGGCAAAGAAAGGATTGGGATAATTGATTAAAGAGACTGGATTTGATTGTTCCGGATCTACAGATTTTATTGGACCAAAATAAATTTTGATCGATGTATAGGTTATATAACCACCTGAATTAACTCCCGTTAGTTCTTGTGCAAAACTACCATAATCATTATCATTAAAGTAAAAGATATATATCTCACCCCATCCATCTCCTAAGTCATGAATATATGGAGCTAAATACGGATAGACAGTAATCTGATCTCCAAATGGTGTTGTATATATATCTGAAAATTCTATTGGGTCACTCCAAGTATCACCGTCTCCAATTATTCCTCCTTTGGCTGAAATATGAATTATAGGATGATTAAGATAGTTCATGTCGGTTGGTGTTGGGTAAGGTTCATCGGGATGTTCAGCTTTAAGTAGTTTTGTTCCATCTGCCCACATCTGAACCATCCGATTACAGTCCTTGCCGACTGCTTGATTTTGTAGGTTTTCATGGAATCCTAAAGTGTTTATATCTGAATAAGCCATAGAAAGCCATGGGTACCATGTAGTGTCTGCTCCGGCTACGGTCCATGGAACACTATATCCGGAAGCATTACCTGGCATTTTGGGGACATGATTAATTTCCCAAGTGCCATCGTTTTTATAAACTACTTCCGCTTGAAATACCCAGCTATGTGTGGCAGAGGACCATGCAGTCAACGCGTCTATACCATCTCCCTCAAAAGCTACATACTGTAATTGTATTGGTAAGCGAATGTTACCTTCATAATCATACATCGCTGAACGATGCTCACATATCGCTGAACCAGGAAATCCTGGGTAAGCAAATAATGAATCTGGAGTGAATGTTTGCCCAAGAGAGTCTGTATAAGTAAATCCTGCGGTATTTTCAACTTTATAAAGCGCATATTTATTCAATCTTTCTGGAGACGACGGGTCGAGACTTACCATAATTGGGGATGAGTGAAAGTTGTCAGTATCCCAAGTTTCTCCGCCATCGAAAGATTCCCATACATAAAAACCGGGTTCGACATAAGGTGGGACATTAGTTAATGTATCCACAGCATGAAATCCAGCATAACCCATAAATGAGATGTGTCCGGGATTATTCAAGTCCACAGCAAATGAATCATAAGGACGACTTGCCGCATTAGAAGGCCAGGTTGGTGGTCCTACATGCCAATCAGTAAATAAAGTAATTGGTGATGACCAATTGCCTTCAGTAAGCATTTGTTCAAGTTCACCATAAACGAAATCTTCATCAGGAACATCAGTGTATCTAAACAAAACATCTTCTATTGTGTTATCGTTATCTGCATGAGAGACTTGGTAGATCCTAACATATCCGTCGGTATTATACGTTGGAGAAGGACCTGCGAACACATAGGGCCAAATATAAAGTAAATCAGGAGCTGGTTGAGTAAAGAATAAAGGCAATTTCCAGAAGCCAGGCGACCCTAAAAGTTGAATGTCATCATAAACCATGGTTGTTTGGTAAGTACCTGCAGGTGCTACATGCCATGTTGCAATGCAACTTCCCGATGCGGGATGTATAGTCATTCCTGGGAATCCTTCCCGAAGAACAGGTGATGTAATAGTAGCATTACTAATACTACCAAGAGTATCAACATATCCATAATAGATTCTTCTTTCAATTTCTGGAGTTGCAGTTGGAGCGGCTTGCCCTTGATATACCATATAAACGCCAGGACCAAAAGGATCACCATAAGCATAGCTAATGAGGCCTTCGCGTTGTTTCATAAGCGGATGACCGCAGTAGCTACCAGGCATATAATCATAGTAACTAATTGGGCCTACAGTTTCAGGGAAATGTGTAAATTCCCAATCTGGTGGACTTGGATTTACATTGTCACGCAAGATTTGTCCTGAATAATCTTTACCCTCAGGTAAAACAGATTCGCGTGTTATTTTTTTTTCATCGTAAAGAGGGGTTTGTAACTCAGCAATTAATGCAATATTGAAGAAAAATATTGCAGTAATTACAATAATAGCTTTTTTCATTTTAATCCTCCATTGAATTAAATATTTACAATTTGAAATTTACTTACATTATTGTTAACATAAAAAGCTAACCAAAAGGTTTTAAACAAATGGTTTCCTATCCAATAAGACATTAACTTGAATCTAATCATCATAATTAATAATTTCAAAATTTCATCTTTACAGATAGACGAATTGGTCCGGTAAGGAACGACCCATCCATCTTTTCTTCTAAACTACCAAAAGGAGTATATGCAGCATCAATATCCATTATAGCAAAGGAAGTAGGAAGTTTCCAACCAAGTCCGAAAGAAGCACCCCGAGCATCAAGATTAAATTGATATCCACCGCGAAGGAAGAAGGTTCCGATTCTGTATTCAAGTCCGGCATTATAAGTTTCAAGACGGTCAACACAGTTATCAACCTGGAACACTGCATTTAAAGACTGCATCTTTGTTTCAAGAATGTTCATAGCAGCACCAAGAGAGAAATTCATAGGAAGTACGAATGAGAGTTCTTCTCGGTCTTCATCGATAAGACCATCACCATCATTATCAAGAAGGTCATATGGATCTTCATCGATAAGACCATCACCATCATTATCCAGCGTGTATTTCAGTTCAGGTCCGAAGTTTCTTAAACTCATACCGATCGTAAGATCTTTCCAGCCGGTATTATAAAGAGTACCCAAGTCGATACCCCAACCGTTCACATCATATTCATCGAGATTTTGCCTGAGATATTTGAATGAGAAACCGAGTGAGAATTTATCAGTAAGCATAGTTGCGTAAGAAAGCCCAGCCATCATATCACTACAGGTGAACTGTTCTCCATTAGGTTTGAACCCATCATCAGTTGTTACATCCATCCAGTCCATATACAATATCGAACCGCTGATACCGAACACCCCGAGGGAGGTCGGAAAAGCAAAGGTCAGATAATCATAATTTATATCTGCAACATAGCGAGTGTGGTTTATAAATAATTCACTGCCATTTGTATATGCGAGACCTGCGACATTCCAATAGGTTGAGGAAGCGCCTTTCGTATATGCTGTGTATGCTTCACCCATACCGATCGCACGGGCGTCGACACCGATTTTGAGGAACTGCAAGCCGGCAGTACCGACTTTTGCAAAAATATCAGCTTGAACCAAGGTTGGTATAAGTAAAAGGGCCAATATTACAAAAATTATCCTTTTCATGTTAACCACCTTTATTTAATTAAAACAAGTTTATCGACTTTAACATTACCAGTCGCATGATCTTCTACAGAATATAGGTACACACCGCTTGCAATGATCTGATCATGTTTTGAAAGGAGATCCCAGGGTTCTGTTCCACTTTGTGCAATACCGGTATGAGTTGCTTTACTCGGATTTATCACATCTACTGTGGAAGTTCCGCTGTGTTCAATTTCATCGACAAGGTCACCCGCAAGTGTATATATCTTGATAGTGCATTTTTCAGGAAGATTCACAAACCAGATACGTTTGCTTCTATCACCTGTTTGATCTTTGTCGCGACGTCCATCGAACTTGCTTTGTCCGAGATATGGATTAGGTACGACATAGATATTTTCGAGATTAGAAGCGGCAGATGGACCGGCAAAGATCGTTATTCGATTTCCATCTTTACCTGATTCAAGAGCTTGAAGGTTATGTGAAGGAATTCCTCTGTCAAAGGAGGTGACTGCAATATAGTTTTCTACACCCTTTTCGGGATAGAGTATTTCACTAATGTAATATCTGCGTGAAAGTCTGTTCTTTTTCAACTCGAGCAATCCTTCAGGATGTGCCTGACCAAGATGCCCTGGTAATGGGATCAATTTATCATCATAGAGATCGAGATAGAGTTCATCATTTATTACAGGATTTTTGAAAAGAAGCGCGTTTTCCTGCTTTTCATTTTCTGTAAGTGGGGGAGGAGGAGCATAAATAGGATCAACATCAGCGCTATCCAGGACATTATAAAGCGGAATTCCATAAACTTTATTGCCAACAGCAATATCTACAAAAGAATAGAGTGAATCAAGATAATAGTAGTCAGTCCAATACACAGTGCTGTCCGCAGTATAGATAATGTTTTCTGTTGAGTCCGAGCTTACAATATATTCCATGGGAATTCCATTATTAATGCCGAGTTGACCGCCATAATATACATGCATAGTTGTATCGGGTAAATTCATACAGACATCATAGTCTCTCATATCTTGAGGTGTATCGATTTTATCCCAGCGGTCCATTCTCATATAGGCATCCTGTTCACCGGAATTGGAAGCTTTCCAGAGTGAGTAGCCCTGGAAATCATGACGTAATCTGAAACCTGTCCACGGGTTAACTTTTGCATTTATGTTTTGAATAAGCTGACCTTGGGAATCATATTTAGGAACAAAATCATCAGGGAAATATCCATAATGATCTAACTGCTCATCATATTTATCAATATAGCTGTCCAAATCGGAGTTTGTGTTCTGCCAGCCGACAAATTCCCGTGTGAGGGTCATTATATCAACAGTGAATTCGGATCTGTTATCCCAGTACACGAATATAGTATCACCATTTTGAGATTGGTCGAGAGTCATATTGGGAATATCTGGTGGGCCCGGTGCTTCATAGTGTTTAAAGGTATCGGGGAGCACCACTGTTGTAAGAGTTTGGGCTTCTCCATAAAGCGTTTTAGACCAAACCGCAGTTCTTTTGAGTTCTTCAACATCATCACCGGGGAATACGGCAATAACAATTTTCATTGTTTCGCCGGGTTTAAGGTTCCAATTGGTTGAATCCGCAGGTTCATAAAATCCATTACCACCCCCGTAGAATGCAAATAAAAAACGCGTGTCAAAGGGGTCATTAACTTGAGCGTTCGGATCATCACGAAGGGAGGTATACGTATCGCCTGTTCTTGGATTTCTATCGGTTAAAAGCCAGTATTTTTCATTTTTTTCTTCATTAAGAACACCATCTTTAGGACCGTCACCAACTTCCCATGTCCAGCATGCAAACTCTAACTGATCAGGATCGGGAGTACACACACGTGCACCAACGTAACCCGTAGTGAGTCCTCCATCCTTATCGGCGTCATAAGTGTAGGCAAACTCATATCCTTCACCTGGAACATAGCTGCTTATATCCTCACTAGCACGTGGTTGTGCGCTCCATGATTGAGGACCTACGTCACAATCCATATAAATTCCCATAGCACAGTCGAACAGAGTGTCCTCTTTTTCAGGATCGGGATTAGTATTCATATTTGTAATATCAAATTCAATATAAACCAAATTTTTGATATATTCATAGCTCCATTGAAAGCTAACCTGGCGTACACGTACGTTAAGTGGTCTGTGATCCTGACTTGACCAATGGGTACCCCATACTCTTTCACCGGGAGTGTCGAAGGGACTGTAATCATAATAATAACCTAGAAAATCCTGCTCTGAGATCGGATATCCGTCCTCATCACGAAGACCGTCATTGTCATCATCCTGCGCCTGAGCAAAGTTGTATATACTGTCCGGATCCTCATATCCCAACTTCAGGAAACCGAGTGGGAACCAGATATCAGGGTATGAAAGAATTTCAGCCGGCTCACATTGCATCCTCTCTACTACGCCTCTGAACTCATTATCACCAGGTAAAAAAGTGCTGAACTGTGAAGGTACTGTGCTTCTGTATGGAAATGCAAAGCCGGCAGGATCTTCATCGATCTTACCATCACCATCATCATCTTCACCTGGTTTCTGGTCGCGAATAGATGATTCGATAACATCATCCTTCAGGTTATAGAGATCATAAATATATCCAAGAGCATTTTCTTCAAGTTGGTTATATGCAGGTAGAAATTCGTACATATCATCATCACCGTCAAAGCCGACAGAGACGAGAGTATCAATAACCCTCCCATATTCCGAAGGGGTCGTTCCTGTTGTTTCTTGTGCAGCGTCTTGCCAGTACAGCTTATCACCAAAGTCATTTCTGCGTTGTTTACAAGCGCCGAACCACAAAGCGCCCTGGTAGAGATAGTCAATACCGGATCCTCCCGGATATTCCAGGGAGGGCCATTGCGGTAATGCGTCATCACCGGATCCAAAGAAACCATAATTACTAACTCGCAACCATATGTTTCCAACATCGTGATAGCAAGTGATATCAAGTCTTTTATCTGCGCCGGAGCCACCATTTACAGATCGACCCCAAAGAAAAGTACTTGAGAGCATCAGCATGAGGAGAACTACCAGAAAAACAGGCAGGAAACCAATTTTTGAGCGCATATTACCTCCTACTTTCTTCATTAAATTTTTATTTTTCATATGACAATTTTATAGTTCAAATTTGATTGGAAAAGTTACCCAGACTGCGACAGGTTTTCCCTGATTTTTTGCAGGGATAAATTTCCATTGTTTGACTGCCAGAATTGCTGCTTCGTCAAGACCGCCGGGACCTGATTGCAGACTTTTAACAATCTCGACAGCACCAACATTACCGTCCTCAAAAACCTCTGCTCGAAGAGTTACAGTACCTTCTATACCTGCATTTTTGGCAAACTGAGGATATTCGGGTTCTACTTTTTTCATCGGAATAGGTGCTTCTTCGTGAACAACAAATTTTGGAGTAGTACCTTCTCTGGAAACAGGGGGTGGTAAGCTTGTATCAATGGTAGTGGGTCCGATAGTTTCAATCTCTTCGATATCTTCATCATCACTCATGTCACTTTCTTCGATAGTCAATGGAATGATAGGTTTTACTTCTTCCGGAGGTTTGAATTTCTGTCGCACTTCAGGTGGTATCTCAATGGTTTGGATCTCTTTTGCTTTATGTTGATAGGGCTTCACTTCGATCTTTGGGAACACCAAAAATGCGAAAAGTAGCAAAAGAAGGGCGAGGGATAATGATTTCTCATAAAAAGAACTCGCTACGTCTTTCCAATCATACTGAGTATTAGCAGATTTATTTTGCATAATATAAAATCTTTAGTTTATTTATGTTACGTTACCTAAATTTCCGTGCTTCAAAGGAGATCCTCAAAGCATTTGCCCTTTTAAGCTCGTTCATCACATCTACCATTATTCCGTACTCAGTATCTTTATCAGTTCGAAAACAGGTGATAATCGAAGGATTTTCTGCCAGCTTACTTTGCATTACGAGTTGGATCTGATCGACCTGTGTTGCAAAATCATCAATAGAGATAAGACCTGAACGGCTGACATAAATAGTAGCTGCATTTTGTCTGTTGATCTTCTGAACGGTTTGTGCGCGGGGAAGATTGACTTTAAGACCTTTTTCTTTTACAAAGGTGGTGGAAACCATAAAGAATATCAGCAGTAGAAAGGCAATATCGGACATTGAAGCATTAGGTATTTCAGAAGCGATCTTTGTTTTTCTTACTATTTTTGCCATAGGTCCTCTTATCTGGTAGAAAGTGATACGGTTTGCGCACCAGCAGCGAGCAATCTATCGAGTGCGCGCACCATCATTTCGTATTTAGCTCTTCTGTCAGCTTCAAGCACAAATACCATTTTGGGATTCGCAACAATTTTCTCGTTTACAATACGTTCAAGTTCTGCAGGAGTGACAATCACATCGTCAACAGCAATATCCCCTCTTCTATTCACCTTGATCTTTGTAAGGTTTTCCTGCTTGATCTTTACTATTTTACCACCTGATTCGGTGTGCGGAGGAAGTATCAAGCCAAGTCCTTCTTTCACATCAAATTTTGTAGTAACAAGGAAAAAGACAAGCAAAAGAAAGGCCACATCAGCCATTGAGGATGTCGGAATCTTAGGGTTGAGACGTGGTTTTTTTGCTTTTACAATATTCATGCTAACTCAATTCCTCGCATTGTTATTTAGCTTCCATTAAGGTTTCGATAAATTTTTCTGAACCTGTTTGCATATCTATGATCAAGCCATCAATAATTGAAACAAAGAAGTTATTGAATAACTGAATTGGGATAGCAACAGCCAAACCTGAAGCGGTGGTAATCAAAGCAACTGAGATACCACTTGCCACAATAGTAGGTTCGACTTCACCTGCGGCTGCGATAGCTTCAAATGCCTGGATCATACCAACAACTGTTCCCAAGAAACCAAGCATAGGTGCAAGGTTAATGGTTGTAGCCAGAGCAATAAGCCCTTTTTCAAGGAAAGACATCTCAAGAATTGCAGCATGTTCAACTGCTTTTTCCACCATCTCTGGTCCCTGGTCAACTTTCAGCAATCCGGCATGGATCACACTGGCTACGGGACCACGGGTCTTTGCACACAATTCTATTGCTTCATCGAATTTTTTTTCTTTTACTAAAGGGAGAAGCTTTTCCGAGAAATCGTGGACAGAAATTTTTGCATAACGAAGGGAAATGATCTTCCAAATTGAAGTAGCTAATGCCCAGATAACCAAAATGAGCATCGGGTACATAACCCAGCCACCCTTGATGAAGAGGTCAACTAAGCCGCTTCCGACAATTTTGCGAGCGAGGGCTTCAATACCTCCAGCCTGGGTTGTTCCTCCAACTTCTACAACTACTTCTTCTTCAACGATAGTTGTTGTGTCTTCAGCTGTCACTGCTTCCTGTGCGCACAGGTTGCCAACAAAGATGCCAGCAATTAATAATGACAGGAATAGAATTCTGAATTTCTTATTGGTATACACTTGTATATCCTCCTTGATTTTTACCATTCAAATTTAACACCTAAGGAAATTCTACGACCTGCGGAATAAATGTTGGGATTGGACAGACCGGCAAGATAAATTGCAGCGCCAGTGGGATCTTCATTACCCTCCGGTGGTCCTACAATTTTGCCGTCGTGGTTCAAATCATAGGTATCCCAATAGGTCAGGGTTCCTTTATCCTGTGTCTCACCAGTTTTACTATCAACATAATTGATATTTAATGTATTAAATAAATTTGATATATTAACGAAGATACTGAATTGTGTATCTCCAAAGAGGTTGAATGACTTGCTGACCCTCATGTCTGCAGAATTTGTCCAGGGAAGTCTGACTGAGTTCGTTTCTAACTGGACATTACTGTCAGGATCAGGTGTAACAGGTGTGTATGGAGCGCCGGATTGAATTCTCCAAAGCAAGCTTGTATAGAATTTGTCAGGCATCTTTAAACCAAGGAGATAAAATTCTTCATCTTCAGGAATCCTGAAATCTAAACTCACAGAAGCATTATGACGAATATCCCATGTAAGAGGGAATTCGCGAAGGTTATCGCGAGCTTCATGTGCTCCGGAATTACGTCCATTTGCCCATGAATAGGTGTAACCAACATTAAAACCCCAGAAATTACTAAAGCGTTTGCGAAGGGTTAATTCTACACCACGAGCGCTCCCGTAATCTTCAGAAATATATAGCCAGTATTGTCTCCCTACCTCTGCGCTGTCACCTGGCAGTAATGCATAATCATTATCTAGGACACTTACAAGGTTATAAATATTCTTGTAGAAAAGTGTTACGTCGAGAAGATAATCTTCACCCATCTGATGCTCGACACCAACCTCATACGTAATGGTTGTTTCGGGTTTAAGGTTTGGATTACCAACGTTCGTGCCAACCTGTCCGGCTTCAGGAGTTGCGCTTGTGAACACATACTGCATTGGAGGAAGCTGGCTCTGGTAGTTATAGGCAAAGTGTAACACATCTTTTTCTGTGATAGGATGAGAAACACCTAAACGAGGACTGACCATTATCTGGAATTTATTCACTTTTTCAGTTTTGGTCATAAATCCGCCGCTACCATCATCAACGATAAAAGTAACTTTATCCCACTGTGCATCGACATATTCACCAGTGGTATCACTTGTCACCTGATATTTCTCTCCAAGATACCAGAAGTCAAAACGCATACCGAAATTAACGATCATTCCTTCCCATTCCATTTTATCCTGCAGATAATAGGCACCCTGCCATGGATATGCTTTATAGCCATCAATTGTGCCACCTGCAAAATGAACGCCATCCTGGAAATCTTCTTCGGTATATATTTTGCCACCCCAACCAAGATAACCATAGAACGCCAGAGAATCGACAGGTATTCCCATGCCGGTTGTATCAACGTCCTTACCTCTAAGATAATTCGGTAATCGTTTCGCATCGTCAATTTCCCAGGGATTTGTTAAACGATCCTTATAAATCTCATTAAATTTAATTTCAAGACCGGTTTTTACCTGGTGAATTTCATTGATCTGATAGGTGAAATCACTTCGAAGTGTATAAGTAATAGTCTGGTCTTTCCAGAAATTACCAGCATGAGATCCCGGATTGGAAAAAAATGGAATATTTTGCTCATCATTGAACTGATCACGATATTTGACAATTTCATTTACTTGTGCCCCGGGAATGTGAACACCAAAATTATTTTGGATTGGATCCTCAATCCATGTAGGACTGTTCCAATCAGTATTTTGTGCTTCAAAATACCAATCTCTGTCCACACCGGAATTAAGGTCAATATCTGTGGCAAATCTGCTTGCACGGATTGTGTAGAACATTTTTGGTGAGAGTGTATGATCCCACGTGAATGCCAATTGATTATGCTCGGTAGTCCAGTGATCCATATATTGAAGTGACAATCTATTTAAGTATCCAAAGGGGAGATTGGTTTCTCTGTCACCTCGAACTGCAGCAGTTAATTTAACAGTAGGGCTGACCTGGAATTTTGTTTTAAAGTTTACTTGATAGTTGTTCACATACCTATCACCAACATCAAACAACCATACTTTGTCTCTTTTTTCTGTAAGAGAATTGATTTGATTGAAGTAGTACAAGGAGTCTCCAAAGCTAAAATGAGATAATTGTCCCAATGGTTCGTATAAAGGATTATCTTCCTCGAGTGCATAATAATCTTTGTATCGACCATCCGTCCATGAACCGGTAGCATTTAAATAGAAAGTAAATCTATCTCTTTGATGCTGTGAACCGGCAGGAATAATGGGTCCGCCCAAAGAGAATTTGACATTGTCTTCATTATTTCCTTCATCAAAGATGTGGTCTGAACTTACTTCAAATTTACCTGAATAATCAGGACCACCGGACTTGGTAATAAGATTAATAATAGCCGATTGTGCATTACCGAATTCTGCGGTAAAGCCACCTGTCTGAACCGACATGTCTCCTACAGCGTCCATATCGAGCTGCATTCCAAACCCATGATCGACAGGATTTGAAACGGACATACCGTCAACAGTATACACAACCTCACCTGAACGACCTCCTCTGATGTGGAGATTTTCTCCGGAACCGACGGCACCTGCAGTAACAGCAACGATTTCCTGAATGGACTGCACTGGCATTTGTTCAATGTCTTCAGCGGTAATGATCTTCTCTGAACCTGTGATGTCCTTTTCAACAAGTTTCTGCTGTGCTCTCACGGTGATACCTTCGATTTGAGTATCAGTACTTTTGAGTTCAAAGTTCAGTGTAGTTGTCAAATCAAGATTGATCCTGACATCCGTAACAGTGACTGCCTGATATCCCATTCTAAATGCTTTGATCTGATAGATGCCGGGAGGAATATTTATTACCATAAAACGACCTCTGTCGTCTGTGGACGCACCCATCTGTTTCTCAATAATGATCACATTTGCACCAATAACGGGCTCTCCTGAATCTACATCAGTAACACGGCCTGCAAGTTTACCTGTCGTACCTGCACGGAGCACGGCTACTATGAGAAAAAGCACAACGAATGTAAAAGCAAATACGTACCTTTTCATAGCATCTCCCTTCATAAGAAATTGGTCTTAGGTACTAAGACACGTGGCTAATTTCATGTGGGTCAAAACATATGTCAACTTTTTTATAAATCAATAAAATTTTACATTTCATCAAAATAATACTTATTTCTGAAACCTTCGTACAAATGCTTCTCGTAGGGGGTCAAATCCCCGTTTGTCGAGAAGGAAATTCCAAAATGCTTTTGGAAATTACTCTTTAAGATATTTACAAACTCATTAAACGTAAGCGAATTCGCAATAAGATCATTAATAGCAACAGTTTTCCGTGATAATAATTTTTTTATTGTTTCTTTTTCTTTATTACTTTTAGTAGGCATCAGTTCTGCCATCAGTTCCTGATTATGATTAAATAATATTGAACCATGCTGAAGAAAGGCATTTCCTTTACGGATTTGAGCGCTGCCAATTATTTTACTACCCCGATAATTTATCTCATATTTTGATGCGCTTGTAAAACAAGGGTTGACCCAGTTTTTCTGCTCCTTTTCAGGGGGCATACTGTCCTGCATTGTTGCATCAATACCGATTTCGTGAAGTGTTGCAAGAAGGACTTTCCCTATTTTTTGATAGGATTCCAGAACTGAGCCGGCAAGGATTCCATCAATGCGCGAGATAACTGCATAGGTAACCTCATCATAATGGAGCACGGCTCTGCCACCGGTCGGTCTGCGTACAAGTCCAAAACCATACTCTTTTACCTTGTCCAGCAGAATATGCTCTTTTATCTTTTGATGATACCCAAAAGAAACTGTCGGCGGGTCCCAATCATATACACGAATTGCAGGAGGGTTATTTTTATTGATAATTCCGAATAAAATTGCCTCGTCCATAGCCATGTTTTCATGGGGCTTGAGTTTACCGGAATTAATAAAACGCCAAGTTTCCATCATTATTGCAGAACCACTTTCTGCTTACCTTTTATGATAGTACCGATCACCTTTGCGTCGGTTTGATTTAGCATTTGATTAGCATTTTTTTCGGTGACTACAGCGATCATGCCGATTCCCATATTGAATGCTCTGTACATCTCGTTTTCTTCAACTTGCCCGCCCTGCTGAAGAAGTTTGAAGAGAGGGGGAATATTCCACGAATCTTTCTTAACTATAGCTGAAATTCCATCAGGAATAATGCGTTTGAGATTTCCAGGTATTCCACCACCTGTGATATGGGCAAGTCCTTTAATAACATGCCGGTCAATAAACGGTTTAAGGATCGGATAATAGGATTTGTGCACTGCGAGGAGCGCTTCAGCAACTGGTTTTCCTAATTCATCTATATAAGAATCCGGTTTGAGCTTAAGCAGATCAAACACGATCTTTCGTGCCAGAGTGTAGCCGTTCGTGTGAAGTCCTGTTGAAGAAAATCCAAGCAGCATATCTCCTTCGGAAATCGTCTTACCCGAGATTGTATTCTTTTCATCAACACAGCCCACAATTGTACCGACAAGGTCAAAATCATCCTTTTGATAAAGAGACGGCATTTCTGCCAGTTCTCCACCGATAAGTGCACAGTCATTTTCCCTACATGCAAGAGCAATACCCTTAACAATTTCTTCGACATGCCGAGGAATGACCTTTCCAATGCCGATATAATCAAGAAAAAAAAGCGGGTATGCACCTTGAGTGAGGATATCATTCACACAGTGATTCACAATATCCTGTCCGACAGTGTCCCATTTTTGTGCCAGATTTGCAACCTTCACTTTTGTGCCGACACTATCTGTACTTGAGACCAATATTGGTTGCTTCCATTTGGACAGATCTAGTTTGAATAGCGAGCCAAAGGAACCGATATCCATTACAACACTTTGTGAAAAGGTGCTTTTTGCGAGTGGCTTTATCAGATCAACAGCTTTTTCCCCTGCGCTGATATCAACGCCTGCTTTCTTGTAATCCATTTTTTCTTTCATTATTCAAACTGTGTATATTTTTTGAGCTTGTTAAAGCGTGTTATTATTTTTTCTTTAGAAAGTTTTTTTAGAGCATTCAAACTAAATCCCTCAACATTGAATGCAGAAGTGATCGTTCCCATGATGGCTGCCTGTTTCAGGGTTTTGTCATTGAGCGTTTTACTGGAAGCAAGATAACCCATGAAACCGCCGGAGAAGCAATCTCCTGCCCCGGTCGTGTCCATAACCTTTTTGAGCGGATAGCCCGGAGCAAAGAAATAGAAATTCTTTTTCACGATCATCATGCCGTGTTCACCCTTTTTGACTACCACGATCTTTGGTCCGTAAGTGAGTATCTTCTGTGAGGCATCATATAAATAGTGCTCCTGAGTGAGTAAGCGGATCTCTTCATCATTAATAAAAAGAATGTCTATATGCTGAAGCATTTCCATCAGTTTATCAAGTTTCTTAATAATCCAGTAATTCATCGTATCAGCAGCAATAATTTTGGGTTTTTTCATCTGTGCGATCACATTAAGCTGTATTTCCGGATCGATATTTCCAAGTAAAACAAAGGGGGAATCACGAAGGTCTTCAGGAATGATCGGATTGAAATTTTCGAAGACATTCAAGTGGGTTTCCAGCGTGATCGCTTGATTAAGATTGATGTAGCGCCCTCTCCAGCGAAAGGTTTTTCCTTTTTCAAAATGCAGAGCTGCAGTGTTTACACCATACTTTTCCAAAAATTCTATGTGCTCTTTCGGGAAATCCTGACCAACCACCCCGATTATGGCTACTTTATCATAAAGAAAACTTGCTGAAACTGATGAATAAACTGCGGAACCACCAAGAACATCATGCACTTTTCCGTAATGATTTTCAATACTATCAAGTGCGATGGAACCAACGATCAGTAAGCTCATTATTCTGTATCCATTTCTTCAATTATCACAGTGGCAGGTTTGTTCTTATCATTAAGAATGTAGTCCCAGAATTTAGAAACTCCGCCTGTAGAAAAAAACCGAATAAGCAGGATCAGCACAATGAACAGTATGATTCTGATAATGAGTTTCCAGATCGAAGTGAGGTCTTTATTACGATAGTGTCTTCGTTTTTTCAATTCATCTGTGAAAAAAGACATGATGTTAAATATTTTGAAGTCCTTCAGCAAAGCGCTGCAATCCCTTTTCAATGTTTTCCATGGAATTTGCATAGGAAAAACGGACATAGTTATTTGCTCCAAAAGCTGAGCCGGGAACGATTGCGACATAATAATTCTTCAGAATGTAGGTGCAGAGATCTGCGGAAGAGGTGATGTTCTTTTTATTGTTTTGTAAATAATATGAAATGTCTGGCATGGCATAAAATGCACCTTTTGGGAGCGTGCATCTCACATTAGGAATACTGTTCAATTCTTTCACGAGAAAATTTCTTCGTTTCTCAAACTGTTGACGCATCTTTTCAATACTTCCGTCATCCTCTGTAAGTGCAGTGATCGCTGCTTTCTGCGTCATGGAATTCACATTCGAGGTTGTGTGGCTCTGGATGCGGCTTGCATATTTGATGACTTCGATCGGTCCTGCCGCATATCCGAGACGCCAGCCGGTCATAGCATAAGCTTTGGAAACGCCGTTTATGACAATTGTGATATCCTTTACTTCCGGTGAGAGCGAGGCAATTGACACATGCTCTTCGCCATCATAAATGAGTTTCTCATAAATTTCATCAGAAATAATAAAAATATCATATTTCACACATACTTCGGCAATGCCAAGCAGGTCTTCTTTGGAATAGACGCTTCCTGTTGGGTTGTTTGGTGAATTCAGAATAAGTGCTTTCGGATTACTGAGAGAGGAGAGCGCATCATCGAGTTGCAGTGCGGTGATCTTGAAATTTGTGCTCATATTCGTGGGAAGCAGGATGGGATGTCCGTCAACCATTTCTACTTGTGATGTGTAGCTCACCCAATAAGGAGAGGGGATCAGCACTTCATCGCGGGGATCGCAGATTGCAAGAAGAATGTGAATGATCGAAGCTTTCGCGCCTGGAGAAACGAAGATTTGATCGGTAGTGTAATCAAGCCCATTATCATTTTTGAATTTCTCTACAATTGCATCCCGCAGTTCAAGAATTCCGGCAGAAGCAGTATAGTGAGTGAAATTGTCGTCCAACGCCTTTTTCGCAGCTTCTTTAATGTATTCAGGTGTATTGAAATCCGGCTCTCCAACCCCGAAATTTATGACATCATGACCTTCCGCTTTCATCTTTTTGGCAAGGGCAGAAACAGTCAGAGTTGGGGAGGGTTTGATTGCTCGTGCGCGATGGGAAAGTGTTGTGCTCATTGTATCTCCCAATGCCTATAATTCATATACAATTTTTGATAGATCAGCAGTTTTCATAAAAGTAGAATGGATCAGACGAAGTAGCGCCATGCGGTTTTCCCGAAGTGTTTCATTCTCAACCATGACCATCACATTATCAAAAAATAAATCAATAAAATCCTTCAATGCAACAAGGTCGTTAAAGCAGGCATTATAGTTTTTCTTTTCAAAATGAGTCTCATAATGAGGTATGATCTCAGTCAGTTTTTTATAGAGTTCAGATTCCTCTTTTTCCTCAAAAAGTGCTTCATTAAAAGGAACTGTATTCTGCGAGCTTTCCAGTATATTTGATGCCCGTTTGAACCCGATGATGAATTTCTTGAAATCTTCATGCAGTTTGAATTCCTGCAGACTTTTGGCTCTGATCAACACATCGGGAATGTCTGTATAATCTGCTTCAATGACTGCATTTATCACATCGTAATCAATTTCTGAATTTTCAAGATACATACGTATTCTCTGAATGAAGAAATCAACGACTTCTTCTTTCAATTCCTTTTTAGTATCATTATAAGTTTCGATACTTTTTGCAATAAAATTTTCAAGGTTCAGGGACAAATCATGTTCTGCGAGGATCGCGATAATGCCATTTCCGGCTCTTCGGATCCCGAGTGGATCGCTTGTACCGCTCGGTTGCAGTCCGATTGAAAAACAGCCGACTATCGTATCCATCTTATCAACAAGCGAAAGGACAGTTCCGGTTTTTGTTTCCGGCAAAATATCATCCTTGAAGCGTGGCAGGTATTGCTCGAAAAGCGCCTGTGCCACTTCGGCATCTTCCCTGTCATTCAAGGCATATTGCCAGCCCATATAGCCCTGCAATTTGGTATATTCCTTTTCACCAAGAATGAGTGTGGTCAGATCGGATTTGCACAAATGGACTGCTCTTTCAATCTTGTCCTTGTCATATGAAAGAGCATCAGCGCACCATTTTCCAACAGATTTCATTCTTTCGATCTTATCATAAAGTGTGCCGAGATTTTTTATGAAAGTGATCTTCTTTAATTCATCAACTCGTATTGCAAGGGGGATTTCTTTGTCCGTATCAAAATAGAATTTTGCGTCGCTAAGTCGTGCATTGATAACCCGCTCATTGCCGTAGAGAACTTTGCTTATTGTTTTTGGATTGCTGTTACCGATCCCGATAAAGTATGGTATGAGTTCATTATCTTTGTTCTGGACAGAGAAGGATTTTTGAGTTTCTGAAAGAGTTGTTGTAAGAACTTTTTGAGGTAAGGATAAAAATGCTCTGTCAAAAGTTCCAACAATTGGAGAGGGATATTCAACCAGATCGGTCACGGTATCGAGCAGTTCGGGATTCTCAACAGGAATGCCACCGATTGTCGCAGCAGCTCGCTGAATTTCCTTTTTGATCCGTCCCTTTCTCTCATTTCTGTCTGCAATGACAAAGTGTTCTATTAATATATGAATATATTTATTAATAAAAGGTATATTAATAATATTATGTAATTTTTGGAAGCGGTTTCCGAAAGTGTATGTGTTGCTTTTAATCCCATCGATCTCGAATTCGAGAAGTTTGTCATTATATAAAGCAAGGATCCAGCGGATGGGACGCGCAAAAAGAAGTGTGCCGTTTCCCCAGTGCATTTTTTTGGGGAAGGGTATTTTTGGAATGACTTCGACAGAAATCGTGCTGAGAATTTCTTTGGTTGGTTTTCCTTTTATATGTTTGATGGCACTGAGGTATTCACCCTTTGGAAGTTCTTTTATTATGATATCTTTTTCTTTGAGATTTTGTTTGTTGAGAAACCCCTGTCCCACCTTGTTGAGATTGCCATTTTCATCATAAGCAATACGTTTGGGAGGTCCGACAATTTCTTCGGAGGAATCTGCCTGAGCAGCGGGAAGTCCAGTTACCATTATGCATAATCTGCGAGGAGTCGAATATGGTTTAATCATATCAAAAGCAAGCTGCGCTTCCTGCAAGCGAGTGGAAAAATATTTCTGTAGAAATGTAATAGCGGGTCGTATGTAAGAAGCCGGTAATTCTTCTGTTCCAATTTCATAGAGATAGGAGTTATTATTCATGTTGAGGGGGAAATTTCCTGATGGTGTAAAGCGTGTCAAGATTTTGGGTCTGCCGGATTGTTTTGAAGCTTATTCTCTCTCCAAAAGAAAGGTTGCAGGTCCGAAATTAAGAAGATTGATTTCCATAAGCGCACCGAATTTGCCCGTTTTTGTAGGAACTCCAAGTTTATTCAAGCACTTTCCAAAATACTCATACAGTGCTTCTGCTTTTTCTGGAGGAGCGGAGTCGGAAAAGCCGGGGCGGTTCCCTTTTTTTGTGTCAGCATACAAGGTGAATTGCGAGATCAGCAGAATTTCTCCACAAATATCCTTCACACTGAGATTCATCTTTCCTTCATCATCCTCAAATATGCGCAGGTTCACTGACTTTTTCGCAAGAAAGTCCGCATGGGCTTCAGTATCATTGTGCCCAACTCCAAGAAAGATGAGCAATCCTTTTCCTATTTTTGAAATAAGTGTACCTTCCACAGAGACAGAAGCATAGTTCACACGCTGAATAAGCAGCCGCATAGTACCTCCCAAAATTTGATGTTAGCAGACTATTTTTGAGTGATGTTTTGTCAACAATCATCAATTTCTTGACGATAAAAATGACTTCACGCATACAAGAGCTTCCTATGAAAAAGATCAAATGCAATATATTTGGAATGAATAAAATGTTGACCATGAAGGGAATGGCTCTACATTTTGGCAATCAAAAGAGGAAGACTGCCTATATACTTTGATACTATCGAAATTTCGCTTATAGCGAGCAATCCACCGGTTGACGGATAAACTCTGTAAATAATTGAATAAATATATTTAAGGATAGTTATAAGTTTAATAGGTATGAAGATTAGATCTGTTTTCTTTATCAGCGTCCTGTTTTTAGTTGCAGCAGGTTATACACTTCTGCAGCATAATGCGATACAGGCAGAGACCATCATCGAAAAAGGTGAGGAGAAGGTAAGCAAGCAAACAGTTGAGGTCACAGATAGCACCGGTAAAACGACTAAAGATACGCTTCTCATTGTTACTGACACCCTGTTTATTGAAAAGCCGGAACTCGGTATTATTGATACAATTCCTTTTGCTGATACTTTAAATCTTACCGAGGAGCACGAGAAACAAAAAGATACAACAAAAACAGTTATACAAAAGAAAAAAAATCATCCTCAAAAAATATCTTCATTTCCAAGCTTGTTCCATCATACAATTTCTATGCCTCTTATGGCAAAAGAGGACTCCACAGAGGTAGTAGAATACCTCAAGAAAGAAGCATTCCCCCACCAGAAATTCAATAAATATTTTGTGAATTCCAAACTCTATGAACACTCGGATGAAATTGATATCAGAAAGAATAGGGTACTGGTTCGAAGCTCTTTTGGAGGAGCCCGTATCCATGCACCTTTTGCATTGGGCTTGGAAAACTATGTGAACGTTCGCTTCCATGAGCAGCTTTATGAGTATCTTAATAAGGATATTGAGCAGGCAGAACAGCTTCGCATTCAGAATAAGCAGGTGCAGGGAATTATTCCGGATATTGAATTTCCCAAAATAAAAATGCCCAAAGCAATGCGCCGCTTCTTTGGTGATAATATCGGTCGGCTTAAAGTGACCGGTTCTCAAAAGATAACTATTGGTGGATCATCAACAAAACGTAAACCGGAAAGAGTAACCGAAAGCTCAAATAAAGGGTTTTTCCCAGACCTTAAAATGGAACAAAAGCTGAATCTTGGCATCAGCGGAACTATCGGTAAAAAGATAAAGGTCGATGTAAAACAAACTTCTGATGCATCTATCTTTGAGAAAAATAAGATCAGCATAAAATATGTAGGTGATGAAGATGATCCCATCAAACTGATCGAAGCAGGAGATACACGGCTCTCACTTTCGGGCTCGCAATTTATCAGCTACTCAGCTTCTTCTGAAAACCTGTTTGGCATCAAGGGTGTATTTGAATTCGGAAAGCTCAAACTCACTACTATTATTAGCCAGCAGGAAGGGCAACAGGCATCGGCATCTGCCACAGGGAATGCAGTCCAACAGGAAACAGAGTATATGGACAAAAACTTTGTAAGGAATAAATATTTTTTGTTTGATGAACCCGAGAATTTGTTTGTAGATTCTATTAGTGTGCCTGTTAATCCGGACACACTGCCTATGACCCAATGGAGTTATCTTTCCAAGAAAATGCCCAAAGTAGGTTCCATGGAAATCTTCATTGATGACGGACGTACTGATCCGACGAATATAACGGGTTATGATCTTGATCATACTAATGAATATAGATTTTATAAGCTCACAGATCCTATAAATGAATTTTTTATAGACTATATTAACTCACCATATATGATCCAATTCGGAGTTGGTATTTCAGATGACTATGCCATTGGTGTCATCTATGAGGAGGTGTCTGGAAAGAAGTGGGGCAGTTATGTAGATGGAGTTCCAACCGTTAAAATGATCAAAAAGGATTATTACACAGATGATTTACCTGCTGCAAAGTGGGGTTATCAATTCAAAAATATTTACAGTCTTGGTGGTAAGAATATCGATTCCCAGGGTTTTGAAGTAAAGATCTTTTACTATCCGCCTGGAGCAGGAGGAGAAGCAGAATACAGCATTTTAGACTCTAACAATGTGCTTAATAAATTTATTGATATACTGAATCTCGACACTAACGGGGACGGCATTGTGAACGGAAGCGATGAAACCATTGATCTGGAGAAAGGACTTGCTGTCTTCGATATGTGGGAGCCATTCCAACAATACTGGTTCTCGGAATACGACAGCACACTCGGTAATCCAATGGTCTATAATGAGCGCGATCCAAAGGTAGAAGATTATAATCCCTTTTACATAAGTGTGAAATCAAACACAGTCGGCAGCACGATAAACCTGGGACACATCAATATCATCGAAGGAAGTGAAAAGGTTTATGTTGACGGTGTGCTGATGAAAAAGGGAACTGATTACGATATTGATTATTTTGGCGGCACAGTGCGGCTCAAGGGCGATGCTGCCAGCGATCCCAACGCTGATGTAAAAGTGGATTTCGAGTACGAGCCCTTCTTCAGTATGGACAAGAAGAGCATGTTCGGTCTTCGGGCAGATTATGAATTTAATAATAATGCAAAGATCGGAGCGACTTTCATGTATGAAGGAGGAGCTTCCAGCAAAAAGCATGTAAAGGTTGGAAGCGAGCCAACTAAGATATTTGTTGGAGACATCGATGGCTCTGTGAAAGCGGATCTTCCATTTGTGACTGATCTCGTAAATATGATACCCCTGGTGAGGACCAATGACAAATCAACAGTGTCACTTTCCGGTGAAGTGGCGATGAACATTCCTGATCCTAATGCCACTGATAACAAGGAAGCATACATCGATGATATGGAAGCGATCAATGAGAAATTTTCTATTGGTATTAGCCGTTCAGAATATGATTTTGCCAGTTATCCTATCGGAATCGATTCTCTTATGGCAGATACACTTGTTACCCTTATTTCCAGAGGTGATCTGAGCTGGTATAATCCACATAATGTATTTCAGAAAAAAGACATCTATCCTGATCTTCCCACAGATGAGGGAAGAGAGTATGTGTCTGTTCTTGAATGCAAATTAGAACCACTTACTCCCCTTCCTAGTTGGGGTGGTATCATGAAAAGTTTTGGCAGAACCGCTGAGGATTTAAAGAAAAAACGCTATCTCGAACTTACACTGAAAGCAAAAGATGCAGAGCTTGGTGACACGCTCTTTATCAACCTTGGTACCATGAGCGAGGACTATTATCCGATCACTCATCCGAATGGCATTCTGAACTATGAGGATCTCAATCAGGATGGTGTGCTCGATGTGGGGGAAGACGTAGGACTTGATAATGTACCTGGCACAGACCCGGTACCTCCAAAAAATCATGATGAAGATGACGAGCCTGGCATCGATGATGGAAATGACGACTATAATTATTCAGCCGGGTCATCAGATTATAGTGGAATAAACGGTGCGGAAGTCAACGGACGTCTGGATACTGAGGACTTGAATAGAAACTTTGTGCTCGACACAAAAAATAATTATTTTCAATATGCTATAGACCTCACAAACGTAGATCCCGAAATTCTCATTTCAGAATATAATGATTGGAAATTCATCCGCATTCCTTTGCAGGATTCGACATATTTTCACCCTGCTGATACTCTAAATCCTTCTTGGGGCTATATTCAAAGTGCTCGTTTGTGGATGAAGACAGAATCATCGGACGATCTGGTTATTGATATCGAGACCTTCGAGCTGGTTGGTAACAAATGGACTGCTTCTGCTATTATGGATACAACTTTGCACAGACCTGCAGACCTTCAACCCGATGAAGCGTTCGAGGTGGCAACTGAAAATAACTCCAATAATCTCGATTACACTCCACCTCCCGGCTCATTGACAGGTGATGATGATAAAGAAAAAGAGATCGAGCAATCCCTCGTATTGAAAATCCAAAATCTTGAACCAGATAGATATATCTATGCAAAGGAAAATTTCTCCGAAAAATTAGACCTGCTCAATTACAGCAAAGTGAAATTATGGGTCTATGCACAGCATGCTACAGGACCACCACTAAATGCATCGGATAATGAAACAATTATTTTCCGCCTTGGTGAAGATACTTTAAACTACTACGAGTATCGTCAGTCCGTACAGGTGTATGATGATATTGACTTAAAAATGACAGAGAGCCGCTGGCAGGATATCACTATTGATTTTACAGAATTTACCGATCTGAAAAAAAGTGATGTGCAAGATACTACTGCCTGTTTGAGGATCGTGGGTAATCCCTCTCTTGGATATATCAAGCAGGTAGCAGTTGGACTAATTCGCCCCGACAGCATGGAAACTACATTCAGCGGTCGCATTTTCTTTGATGATATCCGTGTGAGCGATCCCTACAGCGAGATGGGTATGGCAGCACGATTAACGCTGGATACAAAAATTGCGGATTTTGCCGATGTATGGATCAATTTTGAAAGGAAAACCCCGAATTTCTATTCACTTGGCAAGCGTTCGGGCAGCGGTTCGGACAGTTATTCCTATGCTCTAAGGAATAATTTTTATCTTCATAAATTTATGCCCGATGAATGGGGCTTCAATATTCCATTGAAATTCGATTACACGTTCAGTGAAAGCAAGCCGCGATTCCAGCCGAGTTCGGACATCAAGCTCATAACTCCAGAAGAAAAGAACAAATACAAAACTCTTAGCGAATCAAAAGAAGTATCGATCTCGCTGCGGAAAAGTAAAAAATCAACAAATTTCTTTGCAAAGGTTCTTCTCGATAACACTTATATCGCAGCATCAGTTCAGAATAACAATATCCTTTCGCCTACAAAACGGGACACTACTTACAAATATACAGGAACATTGAATTATGCATTGAATTTCGCTAAAAATACTCATGATATCAAAATTTTTGAAAAATTCAATGTGTACTTCCTTCCCCAGAAGATCACCATCAATACTAATTATAACTATACAAGGTACAATTCATGGACCAAGCTGAGCCAGGATACACTTTTCATAAAAGATGATAAGGTGCCGGAACACACCCTGAATCCTAAACTTACTGTGGATTATGAGTTGTTCACAGATCTCAATACTGATTATTTGCTGAACATGACCCGTGATCTTGGAAAGAAAAATAAGGTAGGAAAACTGAATATCGGTGTGGAAACTGCCAGAAATCAAGATGTGACCCTGAAATATGTGCCTGACTATATGAAAAAGTTAAATTTCAACACGCAGTATAAAACCTTGTATAAACAAAACCGTAGAGAAACTCTTGATCATGATACATTGAGCATACAATATGAAGTTGAAAATGAACGTAGAGCTTCCGCAAATATCACACTGAAATTCGACAAGTATGGTGAATATATTATGCAACTCATTGAGATAGATGAGGTGGTGAAAGAAGAAAAAGTTACGCCACAAGGGGAATTGATCGAAGAGGAGACAGAAAAGGAAATTGAGGAGATCGATGAAATAGAGCTGGAAGATAAAGAGAAACAAAAGGAACTTGAAGAACATGAGAGAAGCGGGGAAGAACCGAAAAATGAAGAAATAGAAGAGATTGTCGATTCTGTGGATATAGAAGTAGAAACACCTGAAGGTGAAGAAGAAATAATAATAGAAGAGAAAACATCGTCATTTGGATTTAAAAAGATTGCAATGTACGCTACAAAAGCTGTTGGCTTCTGTGTACACAAGATCGGTTCAGTGGATCTTAGTTATTCAAATACATACAGGACAAAATACTATGCACCTCCCGATTCGCTGCCTGATCTCTATTATCAGCTTGGATTACGCGACCTCACATTAGGGCAGATACAATCAACAGGTCAGGTAGATGCCTTTTCTGCCAACACACGAACCAGCTTTGAACTAACGAAGTTCATAAGCGCAGAAGTAAGTGCAAAATACAGCATCGGCCTGAATCAAAATTCCGGCAACAAGACAAAAACAGAGTCGATAACTCTGCCTGGGCTCGTTCTTGGCTTCAATGGAATTGATGATTTCCTGAATGCAAATTTTCTCAGTAATAGCCGGCTCTCAACGAGTTTTTCCCGCATGATATCTAATACAGGGTCAGGATTCTGGGATACACCGGAGAGCTCTACAGAGAAGTTCCAGTTCAGTCCGCTTATCTCTTTCAATACCAAGCTATTCAATAAGATAAATGCAAATCTTGGTTTTAATTATAACTTCAGTAACCAGATAAGTTATATTGAAAATAATAAGGAAACAAGAAATGATGAAGCGAGCGTCAGCACAACTTTCCGCTATACATTCCAGTCTGCAAAAGGAGTGAAAATTCCTCTGCTTGGAAGTCTGAAAATGACGAATAAAACCGATATTGACCTCGATATTAGTTATACTTCCAATCAGTCAAAATATACCAATACATCTATGCAGAAATGGGAACCAACTGAAAATAAAAATACTTTTAAGGTTGAGCCCAGGGTAACTTACAACTTCAGCAGAGACATTAATGCAGGACTCACAGCCCGTTACGAAGCCCAAAAAGACGTGAAAGAAGGAACTTCTACCACAACTACAGCTATTAATATTTGGGTAGAATTCAAATTCTAAAATGAAGGGGAGAGACTACAAACGTCTGATCGCAGTTGGCGATATACACGGGCAGTTCGATATGCTGCAAGAGTTGATGGGAAAGATCGATCCTACAGATAAGGATTTCTTTGTCTTTATCGGAGATTATATCGATAGAGGGAGAAAAAGCCGCGAAGTCGTTGACTATCTGATAAATTTTAAAAAGGAATATAAATCGGTTTTTCTTCGGGGAAATCACGAGGATATGCTTCTGGATCATCTGGGGCTGGATAAGGAAGCAATTTACGGCTCGTATTATGAACGAAATGGCGGAGAATTTACTGCGCTTTCATACGGAGGCGCCGGTTCAACGATCGACGATTTGGAACATCTCATACCGGAAGAGCATTTGGAATTTATAAAGGACACGAAGATATTTTTTGAAACAGAGAATTATTATTTTGTTCACGCCGGATTGATGCCCGGAGTTCCTTTTGATGAACAGAGCAGAGAGACACTTTTGTGGATCCGGTATCAGTTCATTGATTATCCGTCAGCTGACGGATTGGATAAGATAGTTGTGTTCGGGCATACTCCACAGCGCAGAGTGCTTATTACGGATGATAAAATTGGTATAGATACAGGAGCGGGATATTTTAAGAAATTGAGTGCGATTGATTTATTCACAAAAGAAATTTTTCAGGTGAGTTATCGGTAGGGCTGATTCCCACCAGTCCTAACCCGAGTCGAGTTTAGGTTTTTAAAACCCCATCATTAATAATTTTTCCAGTATTAGAATAGTTTCAATAATTTCTCGTATATAACAGGTTTTTTCTAAACTGGACTTGGGTTATGCAGAGAATACGAAAATACTGGATTTCCTCTTGCGAGGGAATGACATACTTTTTATTAAGTGGGCTTAATCACGAGTTGGTCGTGAAGGGAATGACTCGGGTTAATAAGTCATACATTGAATGAGGTCATCTGGGGGCAAATGACCTTGCAACTCTTTTTTTCGTTTTAGTTGAACACATATACGAAAATACTGGATTCCCTCTTACGAGGGAGTGACATACTTTTTTTTAAGTGTGCTTAATCACGAGTTGGTCGTGAAGGGAACGACTCGGGTTAATAAGTCGTACATTGAATGAGGTCATTTTGAGTGCAAATGACCCTACAACTCTTTTTTTCGTTTTAGTTGATCATCTATACGAAAATACTGGATTCCCTCTTTCGAGGGAATGACATCTCTTTTTTATGAGTGGGTTGAATCACGAGTCGGTCGTGAAGGGAACGATTCGGGTTAATAAGTCGTACATTGAATGAGGTCATTTTGAGTGCAAATGACCTTGCAACTCTTTTTTCGTTTTAGTTGAACATCTATGCGAAAATACTGGATTCCCTCTTTCGAGGGAATGACATCTCTTTTTTATGAGTGGGCTGAATCACGAGTCGGTCGTGAAGGGAACGCCTCGGGTTAATAAGTCGTACATTGAATGAGGTCATTTTGAGTGCAAATGACCCTACAACTCTCTTTCTCATTGTAGTTGATCATCTATACGAAAATACTGGATTCCCTCTTTCGAGGGAATGACATACTTTTCTGTTGGGAATCACATTTTCATAAGTGGTAATTGCTCTGTGTTCTCTGCATGCCAAGGCGTCCTGTCGGGGCGTATCCGTCCCGACTAGTCAGGAAGAAGACTGAAGTTAAACGAAAACTGGTGCTCTCTGTGGTTAAAAGATAAATCTGTTGAATTCAAAAATTATACCTCAATGACATTCCCAATCCCTCAAATTCCAGGTCTAATTTTTTCTTTTTCTCATTGTAGTTGAACATTTTCGCATCTACATAGGCATCGATAACAGCAAGCAACTTAACTGTTGCCCACCACCAGAGCATATTCTGCTGCTGCTGATAGTAGAAATTATACTCATCATAATATGCCTGGTTGTGTGTCTGCTTATATAATGAATAGGCGTCATTCATCTGGATATGATATTGAATTGCCGTGCCAAGAAGCAGCGATTCAGCCATAATATCTATGCCTGCTTTCACGTACTGCTTGTTATATATCTGCCCGCCGCTAGGTATGATGGACCAGAGCAATGCTTTTGCGGAGCTTCTGCCGGTATTAAAGGGTTTTTCTTCTGCAGTAATATCTAAGGAGAATAGAATAATTATAATTGTCAGAAGGCAGATCTTTTTCATTGTCCTTTACTTTCTGCTATTTCTACATGCGTCGGTCTCAGGTGAAGGAAAAATCCGCAAAAGGTTGGAATGAGTATGTTGATCGCAAAGAGAAGCAATGACGCACTTGCCGCCTGTCCAGGACTTATTAAAAGCTGCTTAAAAAAATACACTGATGCAAGTTCACGCAATCCAAGTCCGCTGAAGGTGATCGGAATGGCATTCACCAGCATCACAATGGAAATGAAGAAGAATGAACTGAAGATATTCACTCGTTGGAAAGCATTCAAGATCAGATAAAATTGTAAGATATACACAAAAACAAAAAGAAGAGAGATCAGGAATATCTTTGCTATGTATACTTTTTTTAAAATGGTTGTAAATTTATTAAAGTATGGAAGATGCTGTGCAATGTATTTTGAAAAGAATATGAGAAGCAGCACAGCAACCACTGCGATCAAATAATAAAAACTTTGATAAAAGCTCAATGAAATAACTCCGAAAAGCAAGAGAGAGTAAAAGGCAAAGAATTTTTCATAGAATGCAAGCACGACCATTTCATCTTTTTTAGAGTTCGAAATATGAAAAGCCCTTCCGATCTCACCGAGACGGGCAGGTGTAAAGATACTATAGGAAAAGCTGTAGAGGATCGATAAGATGATCTCTTTATTAGAAACTATTTCTTTACTCAAAGTGACGAGAAATTTCCACCTCATAGACTGCAGGAACAGGTTAAGAGGGAGGAGTAGAAATGCGAGGACAACCCAAAGCATATCTGCATTTTTGAGAGCTGCAAGTATATGCTGAGGTTTGATGATGAAGAAAAGAAATATCAGGAAGAGGATACTGATAATGATTTTAAAAACGAGGGTGGATTTCTTTTTTAACATAATGAAATAGCTCACGGATTTTCACGGATTTTCACAGATAAATATTTAATATCTTTATTATTTTTCATTTTATTTCTTATTCTTAATCAGCGTTTATCCGTTGCATCAGCGACAATCTGTGTTCTATTCTTCGTTCCATTCACAAACCTATTCTTCTAAGAGACTTCCCAGAAGCAGGGGGAACATGATCTCATGATGACCGATAAAATGAAAGCCCTTTCCGCCACAAGCTGTCGGGCGATTGACAATATTCATCATGGGTCTGTAATGCTTTATCATATCAAAAACTGCGGTATAAAAATTATTCACTTCGTAGCCGAGGTTGCGCACGATGGTCAGTGCTTTGAGGAATACTTCCGGCAAGATAACTGCGGAGCCGAAAGAGAGAAGCACGCCGCCGTCATTGAGTTCTTTCACAATATTCGTGAATATCTTGAAATCCTTATAGCTGGAACCGCCGAGTGCAGCACCATCTGCTTGCGGATGTTGATAAATGATATCTGTGCCTATACCCACATGAACTGTGATTGGAATATCATACTCATAAGCTTTGGCAAACACGCTGTAATCCCAGTAAGGTGGACGCTCCTCAAAGATGAATTTACCCAGAGCTTCGCCATAGCCTAGTTCATTTTCAAAACCTTCGGAAATTACTTCATTGATTATCCTGCCTGTTTCTGCTCCCATTCCAAAGCTGCCGTCTTCAAGAGCGGTCTCCACGTCCTCGGAAGTTTTTCCGAAGAATGCGATCTCAAAATCATGTATGCCGACAGAACCGTTCACTGCAATAGCAGAAATAATTTCTTGCTCGATTGCTTTGTTAATAAGCGGAGAAAGTCCACATTTGATAAGATGCCCACCAAACATAAGAATGATGGGTTTTTGATCCATGATTGCTTTTTTTGCATGTCGAATCAGTTCTTTCAGATCCTTTGCAGCAAGGATATTTGGAAGACTTTTTATGAACTCGTTTGTCTTAATAAATTCATCGGACACAAAATCCTTCACATGCACTTTGCTTGGACGATCTTCGACAGAATAAGTCGAAATGTTGCTTAAATCGATCTCTTCATATTTAGACATAATGTTTCCTTATTATATAGATTGAACGGCATACTGTTATGCTAATTTATCTCGGTTCCGCTAGTAGTCCAAAATTTATCATTCACATAAAGGAGCAGCATTCATCGTACAAAGGGTCTTTCATTATCACAGGTTGAGGAGAAAACCATTTGCATCTCCTTGAAATACGACCGTACTTTCTGTTTGATTTTTCCAGCCATATTACACCTTTTTAAATTTTTCCGGGTGGTAGTATCGGTCTCTTTCGCTGTAGATGCAGCCACAATATTGCTGCCGATACATATCTTCGGTTTTCGAGAGTTCGATGCCTTCTTTCCAGAACTCGCGTAGGTCTTTGTAAAGGAAGGGAACTCCGTATTCTTTTGCGAGTGCTTCACCCATTTCTTTCATCAGTTCATGATCCTGAAATTTGCTGTAAAGCAGTGTGGTTGTGAAATAATCAAATTTGCCTTTTTTTGCATATTTCGCTGTTTGCTCCAGCCGGTCATGATAGCAGAACCTGCATCGGTCGTTTTCTCGGAACGCAACATTTTGCAGCCATTTTTCAAGCGGATATTTAGTATTGTAGAGAATTGTAAGTTCATGATTTTTCTCGAACTTTTGCACTTCCTGCAATCTTCTTTGGTATTCCTGATATGGATGTATATTCGGATTATACCAGAAGCCCGTGATATCGAAATCTTTTTTTAGATGCTCGTACGGTGCGATAAAACACGGTGCACAGCAGATATGGAAAAGAAGTTTCATTGGAAATTAGAAATTTGAAATTAGTAATTCATAACTATAAATACTGGATATTAGCAATATTGATAAATTTAACATTTTATATTATCCGTTAAACATAAACTATTTATATTCCTTCAAAAGATGGGAAGCTATTACCAGCCGCTGGATTTGATTTGTGCCTTCATAGATCTGGGTAATTTTTGCATCGCGCATCATTTTTTCTACGGGGTATTCCTTCATATAACCGTAACCGCCAAGCACCTGCACGGCGTCTGTGGTTACTTCCATTGCCATATCAGATGCGAAACATTTACACATTGCAGATTCCTTGCTGAATTTTTTTTCCCCCGAGTCGATCATTCTGGCAGTGGCATAAATGAGTGCCCGAGCTGCTTCGACTTTCATTGCCATATCTGCCAGCATGAATTGAATTCCCTGAAAGGATGAAATAGGATTGCCAAATTGATGTCGTTCGCGGGAATATTTCACTGCTTCTTCCATAGCTCCCTGTGCGATTCCCAATGCCTGAGACGCCACCATTGGGCGAGATTTATCAAGGGTTTTCATAGCTGTCATGAAGCCGGTGCCTTCTTTACCAATAAGGTTTTCTGCCGGCACTTTTACATCCTCAAATATGAGTTCGCGTGTACAAGAAGCGCGGATACCCATTTTGTTTTCTTTTTTACCAAAACTGAATCCTTCTGTTCCTTTTTCCACGATGAATGCTGATGCGCCGCGAGCGCCTTTTGATTTATTTGTAAGCACAAAAACGGTGTAAATATCTGCCTCTCCGCCATTTGTGATCCATTGCTTTGTGCCGTTAAGTATATAATGATCTCCATCTTTGACTGCGGTAGTTTGAATACCGCTTGCATCGGATCCGGCATTTGCTTCTGTCAGTGCAAAGGCAGCCAACTTTGCTCCATCTGCAATAGGAGGGAGATACTTTTGTTTTTGCTCTTCATTTCCGCTCAGAAGGATAGGATACATGCCGAGTCCAGTTCCACCAAGTGCAAGTGCAATTCCGCCGTCCACACGGCTCAGTTCTTCCATCAGAATAACAAGATCCATGACCTTACCACCGAATCCTTCATACTTTTCGGGAAGCAGAACACGGAACAGATCGGTCTGTGCCATCTGCTTAACAATATCCCATGGAAAGATTCCCTCTTCATCATATTTTTCTCGTACAGGTTTCATTTTTTCTTCAGCAAGTTGACGTGCAAGCGCTTTGATCTCCTGCTGCTCTTCAGTTAAGAAGTATTCCATAGAACCTCCGGAATTAACAATTTTTACCTAAATTAAATTGGGCTCATATTAGTCAAGTTATATGGAATGGAGGAGATATGAGTATTTTGAAAATTAAATTAAATGAACATTTCTCTGAAAGGAATACTTTTTTATTGACATAGATATTGCATAAAAAATATTTTTCCAAGCAAAGAAAGAAAAAAACTAAAAAATCTGTAGGCGGTAAGACTATGAATAATCGTAGTAAACTAACTGTATTTGTACTTGCGATGATGAATGTTGCCGTTGTTATGAGTCTTCGCGGGCTTCCGATGATGGCGAAGGAAGGTATGTCCATGATCTTCTACCTTCTTTTTGCGTCGGTCCTGTTTCTTATTCCGGTTTCTCTCGTATCGGCAGAGCTAGCAACCGGATGGCCAAAAAATGGTGGAGTGTACATTTGGGTAAAAGAAGCTTTTGGTTCAAAACTGGGCTTCACCGCAATCTGGCTTCAATGGATTCAAAATGTCATTTGGTATCCGACTGTTCTCGCCTTTGCTGCAGGGGCTCTGTCATATCTTTTCATGGATCAATCACTGGCAACCAACAAAATATTCAGTGTTGCTGTAATAATAATAGTTTATTGGGGTGCCACTCTTGTCAACCTTCGTGGCATGAAATCCGCTGGTTGGCTAACTACAACAGGCGTAATCGGTGGAACTTTAATACCAGGTGTTTTTATTATTGTACTTGGCATCATCTGGATATTAGGTGGGAATCCCATAGCTTTCAAATCTGTGGGAGAAGCCCAATCCTTCCTTCCTAATTTTGGCAACCTTAATAGTCTTGCATTTCTGGGCGGTATAGTTTTACTTTTCGCAGGGATGGAAGTTGGTGCGGTTCATGTAAACGAACTGAAAAATCCTAAGAAGCAGTTTCCTGCTGCTATTTTCATGGCGATGTTCATAATAATCGGTATTTTCACACTGGGAGCATTTTCAATAGCGTCAGTCCTCCCGGCAGATCAAATAAGTCTGACATCCGGAATAATGCAGGGATTAAATGATTTTCTTTTGAAATTTAACATCATATGGCTACTTCCGATAATGGGATTTCTTGTTGCTTTTGGAGCCATCGGCGGAGTAACTGCATGGATTGCGGGTCCGAGCAAAGGACTTCTTGCCACAGCACAAGAGGGTGAGTTGCCTCCATTTCTTCAAAAAGTAAATAAGAACGGAATACAAGTAAACATTCTTTTGATTCAGGGAATAATCGTTACTCTAGTGTCACTTGTTTATCTCCTTATGCCCAATGTAAGCAGTGCTTTCTTCCTTCTGACCGCTCTTACCGCCTGCCTTTATCTGTTTATGTATATCCTTCTTTATGCAGCTGCAATCAAACTGCGTTTTTCAAAGCCGGAAGTGCCGAGGGCTTTCAAGGTTCCGGGAGGAAACATTGGCATGTGTATAATAGCCGGGATCGGCATGCTTGCTGTGCTGTTCGCTTTCATCATCCTGTTCTTTCCACCGAGTAACCTCACAGTGGGAAGTCCCTTGTTCTATACACTCTTCATAGCTATAGGAGTGATAGTCTTCGTTTCTCTTCCTATTATCATTAACCACTTCAAGAAACCCAGTTGGATGCCCAAGCAAAAAACAGACTCAATAACTAAATGAAGAGGAGATAAAAAAATGCTTCATAAAAAGAAGAAAGAAAAACTAGAGGAGTTAATCGCTCCAACCTACGGTTCAAAATTCGCAGCAAAATTACTTCCTAAATACAAGATGCCTGAAGAAGATATGCCGCCTCGTGATGCTTATCGCCTTGTTCATGATGAACTCATGCTCGACGGAAACTCTCGTCAGAATCTTGCTACATTCTGCACGACCTTTCTAGAACCCGAAGTCCAGCAGCTCATGACCGATTGCGTTGATAAGAATATGATAGACAAAGATGAGTATCCACAGACTGCGGAGATTGAAAACAGATGTGTTCATATTCTCGCGGATCTCTGGAACTCTCCTAAACTGGCTTCTACTATTGGCTGTTCCACAACCGGTTCGAGCGAAGCGGCAATGCTGGGCGGAATGGCAATGAAATGGAACTGGCGCGCCAAAATGAAAGCCAATGGTAAACCTACCGATAAACCGAACATGGTCTGCGGTCCCGTTCAGATATGCTGGCACAAGTTTGCCCGTTACTGGGATGTGGAAATTCGAGAGATCCCGATGGAAGGCAACCGCCTGATAATGACACCGGAAGAAGTTATCAAGCGTTGTGACGAAAACACGATCTGTGTTGTTCCGACACTTGGCGTAACTTTTACCGGTCAGTACGAACCGGTCAAGGAAGTGAGTGATGCACTTGACAAACTCCAGCAGGATACAGGGTTGGATATTCCCATTCATGTTGATGGAGCAAGCGGTGCTTTTATTGCCCCCTTCCTTCACCCTGAACTACTATGGGACTTCCGCCTGCCAAGGGTAAAATCCATAAATGGATCCGGTCATAAATTCGGTCTTGCTCCTCTTGGAGTCGGCTGGGCATTGTGGCGAACGAAAGAAGACCTTCCCGAAGATCTTATTTTCTATGTGAATTACCTTGGGGGTAACATGCCTACCTTTGCGTTGAACTTCTCCCGTCCGGGAGGAGAAATAATCGCGCAGTACTACAACTTTATCAGGCTTGGAAAAAAAGGTTACCGAGAAATACACAAAGCCTGTCAGAATGTTTCTGTTTACCTTTCGGAAGAGATCGGCAAGATTGGTCCTTTTGAGATCATTTATGACGGTAAGGGCGGTATACTTGCTCTCTGCTGGAAACTCAAAGAAGACAAGAAATACAATTTTACTCTCTTTGACCTTGCAGACAGGCTTCGTTCAAGGGGGTGGCTCGTTCCCGCTTATTCCATGCCTGCAAACAGAGAAGACCTCGTGGTACAGAGAATTCTCGTCCGTCATGGAACAAGTATGGACCTTGCAAATCTTCTCCTTGACGATATCAGAAGCTGCCTTGACCATTTCGGAAAACATCCTGTCAGCAAACCTCTCACCGAAAAGGAAGCCGGCGGCTTCAAGCACTCTTAAACATCTTCAGATGCTTTCTGTTTTTATAGCAAATCTCAAATGGTATTCTATTTCAAATACTCATATACCTTCTCTCGGTGCCGTAGAACTCAAAGTATTTTATCAGTCTCCTACTTGAGAAGTAATCAAGATATTCCTTCAAGTATAATTCATTATAATTTGCAATACGGCAGAGCTGTTCGGCTATGATGTTGTTGAACGCTCTGCCCTTGCTATCCATGCTGATGCTGACGTAAATTATTCTGTTTATGATGTTTCTAATTTTCTGAGAACCCGCGGGTGGCTTGTACCTGCATATACTTTGCCTGAGAATGCAACCGCCATAGCTGTCCTAACTCGGGTAAACCGGAACCAAAAAGAATTCACCACAGAGAACACAGAGAAAGATAAAAAAAATATATAAACAGAGAACACCCCGATACAGTCATTCCCTGTTAAATATTGCCCGCCCTGTGTAATTGCTTTGCACCACTTTGTGGATTACACAGGGCAAGCATTTCACAGGGTAAACTTCCTTACGGGGCAGGCAGAGATCACCGAGAAAGATAAAAAAAATATATAAAAAGTTGGGATAAAATGTAAATGGTATAAACACTTATCAATAAAGGCATCACAGAATTAGATGAAATTATTTTGCCAAAATATAGCAGAATTATAGAATTAAGTGACTGAATCCTGCTTGTAAAAAGCACTATATTTCGTATCTCTGCTCTCTGATTAGTTGTTAGTATTTCTAATAGGGCAATTTTTCTTTGACAAATAAACAATAATATGAAAAATTGCAATTATTACTTGAATCTACGAAATCAAAAATAAATTAACTCGGTAGTTGCTAAAAGAAAGTTGATGTAAAAAATGAAAGTATGGATCTAAGAATAGGTTATATGAAGAATGTTAATGTCAAAATTAGGCAACCGGCTTTTGTCAGAGAGTTACTAAACTTTTTGGCTGGGATTATCTCCTTTTCTGCCAGCGGATTATGCGAGGTAACTATTATATTAACTTCAAATTATTAAGTAGTACACATGAAAAATCCTATTATAGGAGGAATAAAATTGTTAAAACCGATTAGGAATCACAATTTTTCAGCGAAAAAGATATTTACCGTAGTATCAATTCTATTTATATTTATTACAATGAATCTTTACGGAAATTTTGTAGATATTAAGAAAGCTGAAGAAGTTGCTTGTAATTGGTATCAACATTGGGTGCCATATCAGATTGATAGCTTTAATGTCAAAGACGTCTTTATAGAAGAGTATAACGATCACACAAGTTTCTATATTTTTACATTTGAACCGAATGGCTTTGTAATTGTATCTGCGGATGATGCTGCGATTCCGATTCTCGGATACTCTTTTATATCTGAAACAAAAGAAAACATTACTCATCCGCCGCTGGCGGAGTGGATGGATAATTATCATCAACAGATTGATTATATAATTAATCAAAATATTGATAACAATGAAACAATTAGTCTTTGGCAGAATATTCTGGAAAAGGATTTTGCTTCTTTTAATAAAGGAAGAGATGTGTTTCCATTATTATCAACTACCTGGAACCAAAATTGGCCATATAATGAGCTTTGTCCTGCAGATGCTTCCGGTCCAGGTGGTCATGCCTATGCAGGTTGTGTAGCTACTGCTATGGGGCAAGTTATGAAATATCATAACCATCCGAGTCCTGGTGTAAGTTTACATAGTTATGACCATCCTACTTATGGAAATTTATCTGCTGATTTCAGTACAACAAACTACGATTGGATGAATATGCCGGATGATATTAGTTCAAGCAATACACCTATTGCAACACTTCTTTATCATTCTGGTGTAGCAGTTGAAATGAATTATGGACCTAGTGGTTCTGGGGCAAGTACCACTTTTGCACTGATCGCCTTAAGAACATATTTCAATTATGATAATTCATTACAACTTGTTTATAAAATGGATTATTCGGTTTTGGACTGGGAAAATGTATTAACAACTGAACTTGATAATAGCCGACCAATGCTCTACGCAGGCGTAAATCCTTCAAGTGGAGCCGGACATGCTTTTGTATGTGATGGCTATCAAAGTACAAACTATTTCCATTTTAACTGGGGATGGTCCGGTTCTTACGATGGATATTATTATCTGAATAATTTAAATCCTGGAACTCATAATTATACAAACGATCAGCAAGCAATTATCGGCATCATACCAAACACATCTTCTTATGTATATCCTCTCTTTAGTGGATTTGAATATACAAAATATGATTGGACTATAATAGATAATGATGGAGATAGTAATAAATGGAAAAGCTACAGTGAACATCATACCGGCGTCAAATGTATAGGAGTGAATGCGAATCCTCTGGGAAGCGATGACTGGCTTATCACAAGACAATTGGGCTTATCGGACGATTCGGCGATCAATTTTTCCTTTTGGGCACGCTCATGGAGCTCAACATATCAAGATTTTAATGTAAAACTCTCTACAACTGGTAACAATATAAGTGATTTCACAACAACTTTACAATCAGTAAGTGGGGCTCCTGTTGCCTGGACAGAATACGATTATGACCTTAGTTCTTATGCCGGACAAAATATTTATCTTGCTGTTCAGTGTGTAAGTGCTAATATCTCATACTTAATGGCAGACGATTTTGCTGTAACAGTTAACTGTTATCCGGTAGCGGATGCCGGCATAGATACGACAGCAAATATGGGAGTCTTAGTAACATTAGATGGTTCGGATTCATATGATCCGTATGGTGGAAGTATAAATTATAATTGGAGTGCTCCTGCAGGGATCATACTTTCGGATTCCACGATAGTAAATCCAACATTTACAACTCCCACAGTTGGCGATTCCACGAATTATGCATTTGCATTAATAGTTGATGATGGGCTTCTTTATTCTGAACCGGATACAATTGTAGTTACTGTTATTCCATTTGGCATAGACGATGATATTCTTTACCCGCTATCTACATATATTAGTGAAAACTATCCCAATCCATTTAATCAAGCGACCACGATCAAGTATGCTCTTAAAGTGAATTCGGAGATTTCTATTGAGATTTATAATATCAAAGGGCAGAAAATAAGAACTCTTATTGATTCTAAAATGCAATCTGGTTCTCATAGTATATTTTGGGATGGGAAAGACGAAAAAGGACAAGCTGTTCCAAGCGGGATGTATTTCAGTAAGATGATCACTAAAGGTGAATCCTCTGTATGTGGAGCAACCGAGAATTACAATAAAGTGCGTAAGATGATATTGCTGAGATAGTGACATAATTAATTCCTTAGTGAAAAGGTTACTCGCAGACTGGACTTCACAACGGATTTATCCGTGGTGGAGTTCAGAATGCACAATCACACAACCCGAATCTAAAGTTTTTCTCGACTCGAACTTCCGTCCTGTTGTTCTGAACTCGAGGACTTCGTCTCTCAAGTCCAGTCCAGCCAATTTTTCGGTGAGAGACTCGCCAACTCCAAACTGTTTTAACTCCATATCATCTCGAAAAAATTAGTGCTCCAACTTTACTAATGTATTCTTCATGATCTTCCTCGGATTGAGGATAAAATAAATTGTGATCTCTTTAGTGTTGTGTTTTTTTATTTGTCGGAAAGTAATTCAGGATGATTATTTAACATCCATTCTTTGACCTCATTATGATATTTTTGTACGAAATCAAGTAGTTCATCTGCTTCTTTCTCTGAAATTGATCCTGCATAATCATAAGATGATGTATTGCGTTTGACCCGACATGAATCAAGGTAAGCGGCTTCTTTGTTTTTATTGGATCCCAAAATTTCTGTAATTGACTGTATTGTGTAATAGTGATTGGATTTTCGTTCTGCCATATATCCGGAGGAATAGAGTAAAATTGTGCATAATTTTAAAGTAGCATTATATGCTATATTGAAGATCCAGTCCGGATGAGTATTTTCTTTTGCAGAATTAATATCTCTCTCAACAAGTTTGAATAAATTTTCAATTTCATTACGATTTGTAGAATGCTTCTTAAGCCAACTATTCAATTCCCATTGTTTCAAGGTCATTTTTTTCACCTAATATAAAATTTATTGGGGAATTTAGCACCGAAGTAACAAAATGCTCATTTGCATTTTTTCTTTTTATAAATTCATTTTTTGAAAGGAGAAAATAATTAATTTCTCTTCCTATTATATCCGAAGCATTTTTTAAACTGAAAGATAAATCTTGTGCAGTTATATCCCCAACGACAAACAAGTCGATGTCACTTTCCGAATCGAGAGTGCCCGATGAATAAGAACCGAAAATGAACGCACAAATAATGTTTTTATCAGTGAGGGCTTGAGATAATAATTGTTGTAACCCATTGGTTTTTTGCACAATATCATGAATAGGTTTATACAAGGGGTGCAAAGTATTGGCCTTATAATAAGTACGATTTCTCGATTTCCGTACAATTAATAGATCTAAAGATGTTAGTTTGTCTACTTCCTGTTTGATAGTTCCAACACTTAAATTGATTCTTCTTTGTATTTCTCTGAAATGCAACTCTTCATTATTAATACCAAAAAAAAGTGCAAAAATTTTAGCTCTAGTTTTTGAGGATAAGATTTTAGCTAATTGATCCATAATGTTCGGTTAAACAGAACAACTGTTCGGTCAAACCGAACAAATATGATCGTGTTGGGTTTCGCAGATAAATAATTATTCTTTTCATTATGTTTTATATCCATAATATCACGGATTTTCAGTCAATTTATTTATAGTACTTTTTCGTGAATCCTGTAATCCATTCGCCTCTTTTTACAAATAAAGATTTTATGACAGCGGTGAGCAATCCCAAACCATAAGCAATGACTTGTGTGAGTAAGGTAATTACTGAAAGAGCACCGACATATAAAGAATGATTTTTAGCAGTTGATTGAATAAAAGCAAAGATCAAGATCAGGACCAAAAGAGCGCTTTCAGCGAGGAAAATATTTTTCATGATGGGAAAGAAAAATAAGAGAATTATTGAAATCGCATAAAAGAGAAGAGCAACAGCCGGCAATGTATGTATCGGCTTCAGCATTTTTGGATCAATTCTTCCCAGATTTATTCGCGTAACCCCCCAATTAAATATCTGCTTGAAAAATTTTTTCAGATTTGTTCTTCGTTTATGATAGACAAACACATCAGGTAGGAATTTTACTTTAAATCCTGCTTTATAAATTCTATTTGAAAAGTCCATGTCCTGTCCGTGCCGGAGGGCATTCATCCCACCTATTTTTTCATAGACTTTTCTCTTTATGCCCATATTGAAGCTGCGTGGATAGTATTTTGCGAGCTGTTTGCCTTTTGAGCCGCGTGTGCCGCCGGTTCCAATAAAAGAGGTCATGGAATAATTTATAGCTTTCAGAAAAGGAGAGAAACTCTCATGGCAGGTGTCGGGACCGCCGAAGGCATCGAAATCATCAATTTTAAGATTACGAGTGAGGTTTTCGATATAGTTATTTGGTACAGTGCAGTCCGAATCTATAAAAACAAATATATCGCCATTTGCATTTTCCATGCCAAAATTGCGCGCTGCACCTGGACCTTTATTTTGTTGAAATAAGTAATGTAATGTAAGATTTGATTTGTGTAATTTGACAACTTCTCTTGTAGAATCTGTCGAACCATCATCAACTACGATCACCTCAAAATTCTTAGCAGTCTGCCTGTCAAATGAAGAAAGGAATTCTTCGATTTCGTCAGCCCGATTATAAGCAGGAACGATAATCGAAATTAACGGAGGAGGAGTCATTCAGTCTCCCTTTTTCCGTTTTCCTTCTTCCGCAGAATGGTAATGATAGCCACTGCGATCAAGCAAAGGAAAGCAAAGATATGCGCTATAAGTGAAACTGTATAATACTTCTTGAAAACTTCAGGATTGAATTCAAAAAGAATTTCATGTTCGCCGGGTGAGTCGATATAAATAGATCGAAGCACGTGATTTGTTTTATAAATAGGTACTTCTTTGCCGTCAACATAAGCTTTCCAGCCACCCTTTGGCGGATAGTATATTTCTGAAGCAACGAATAATGTTGGCTTATCGGTATAGATTTCATACTTCATTGTATTGAAGGATTGAATTGTGCGGATATAGGATGAATCGGGTTTTTCAACGGGGAAAAGGAACTCTTCTTCCAGAATTGCAGTTTGAGATGGATCGAAATCTGGTTCGTTCAATTCATCAAAGCGTTTTTCACGATCTTCAACAGTAATTACTTCGTCGACAAACCATGCAGGACGGGAGTCATATTTTGCTTTATAAACAAACAATTTATTTTGCTGATCATAATAAAAGGGTTCAAGATGATCCTGTGGAAGCTGTGAAGAGGAGATGATGTATTTCGTGTTCAGCATTTTAAGAATATTCCAGTTGACCGGAACTTGCGGATCAGCACCCTTGAAAATGCAATTCTCAACGATGTCCTGATAAATTCTGAGTTTTGCAGCATTATAACCGCCGATGGAATTGTGATAATATGACCAGTCATTGTTGTTGAAGGGATTTTCAGTGATAGGAAATACACGATAATAGGATGTGTCTCTTAGAATCGCTTTATTGGCTGGTTTCAGTTTGAAATGCTGTTTTTCAAGTTTTATAGGATCGTAAAGTTCGCCTTCTGCTTTTTTCACGTATGGGATGAGATCGATCAGCAAAATGATAATGACAGCTCCAATAAAAATATATTTTCGAATTACTTTATGAACGAAAAGGAGAACAATTGCTGCGGTAAGAACTGCGAATAATATCATACGTAATGCATCTGTTTGCAGCATATCCAATCGAGCTTGTTTTATCAATGTTAAAACCTGCGAATCAAACTGGGAGGCGTCCGAAGCTTTTTCAAGCGGAAAGGATGAGCCGAAAATGAGAACGATCAACCCGATGAGAACAAGCGTACCCCCAACACCAAATATAATATTTTGAACTTTTTTAATGTTTTCCTTTGTGATTTTTAGAATATGCTTGAATCCAAATGCTGCCCAGATAACCAGTATGAACTGCATTACAACCAGTATCATCGAAGGCACTCGAAATTTATTGAAGAATGGAATATACTGGAAAAATATCGAGTACAGGAATGGTAAATGCCGTCCAAAAGAAAGGAACATCGCAAGCAAAAACAAACCAAGTAGAACTTTGATGACCCCTTTTTTAAAGGAAAGGATCAAACCGATCATCGCGAAGAAAAAGAGAACAACGCCGAAGTAATCATAAGCTTGAGTGAATGGCATGTGTCCCCAATAAGTAGGAAGATTTTTATTGTGCCACTGCTCAACTTTTGTGCCGGTATAGAGTTCGTTAGAAGTTCCTCCGTAAAACCGAGGTATGATAAAGGTTAACAGCTCTGTGGGATGCATAGACCACCCTGTTGCGTAATCCATATCCAACCCGGTTGATTCTTTTTCACCTGTGCCGCCACGAATGGAATAAGGAGTATATTCATTCGTAACAAATAGGGGTTGAGCAACCATTGCAGTAATGAGCAGCGAACCACCGACAACGAGAATAATCTTTAAAATAAAACGCTTGGTCTCCTTGTCGATCAGCATTTTTATGAGATAATATAATCCCACGAAAAACAATATCATGATCTGGTAGAAGATAATTTGATAGTGTTGAGTTCTGATCTGCACAGAAAATGTAAAGACAAATCCAAAGAACCACAGCAGATTTTTTTTATTGAGAAAACTCAGGAAGAAGAAAGTGACTATCGGCATATACATAATGGGTCTGAATTTCGCGAAATGTCCAATATTCAGTAGTGACATGAAATGCGGAATAAAGATAAATCCCAGTCCTCCAAATACTGATTCCCAGAAACCAAGTTTAAAAAATCTCAGCAAATAGAACATCCCGATAAAACCGACGAGATAGATCCAGATGTTTACATATAATAATTTACCCAATACGTTATGTAAAATTGAATCAAAAGAAAACGCCTTTCCATTCAAACGGTGATAGATTGGCATTCCAGAAAATACCGGAGGATTCCAATAAACGGTTTTTCCTGTTTCTTTTTGATATTCAGTTCGCTGATGTGTTGAGCCATTTGAACCGATTACATCAACACCGCCGGGACGTAATCCTTGAAACGCCAGCGGATATAAAACAATTAGCAATAGAATAAAGACTACTGCAAATGTTATCAGGTTTTTTTGGTAATCTTTTATTCTTAATGTAGGCTTTTTTTCTGTAATCTCTCGTTCATTTTTAATTATTTTTGCCATTTATACCTCCTGGTTAATTGGTAATCGGTTTCCAATTTACCAGTTTGCCAGTTTGACCAATTTAAATATAGTGTTTTTTCAGTTTTTTTAAAACAAATTTCTTAACCTTTATGACAATTTCATAAGCTTTATTTGCTTCTTCCAATTCAGGAATATAAAAATCATCTGGATAACGAAACCCAGTAGCATACTTTGTCAAAGTAACAGATTCTTTCAAAGTTTGAAAATCAGGATCCACTTTTATACAAAGATTCAATATTACTCCAATATTATGAGTTTGCGGAAATTCAATCTGATTTGCGATTAAGAAAACTTTAAAATATTTTTCTACTGATTGTTGGGCGTGAAAACATATTCCATCTGTTACTGGATTTCCTGAGCGAAACTCATTTTCAATTATCATTAAATCATTATTTGCTTTTAATAGCCATTTATTGATTAATTCCTTCAGTTCTTCTTCCATAATATCCTCCCTTGTTCTAATGCAGTCTTAATTATTGTCCCAACCATATTTCTATACTTCTCGATATCTTCTTTGGTTTTAATGAAAAAATCAATATTGAGATTATTTTCAAAAAAGATAATAGCCATTTTATCTAATATTTTATTCTTTTCTTTTCTATCTATTTTTTCCTTTATAATTACCATTAAATCAATATCGCTATCTTTATTATAATCTCCTCTTGCATAAGAGCCGAATAGAATGATCTGCTCAGCATCGACAGCTTTCAGAATGGTATTTTTGGCTTTTTCAATATCTTTTTTAGAATACATTTCTTGTTCCTAATTAATTTTATTCTTTGCAAAATTTTCTTTCCATTTTCTGGGATTTCTCCATTTTTTCCAACTTTGTTTTATTCGTAAAATCTCAATAGGCTCATAAAAATTCATGGGATACAAAATAAATGGAAATGAAATTATTATAGCAACTTTTATCAAAATTCTGGGCAAAATATTTAAGTTTGCAGTCAGAGTTGATAAAAAGAATAAAACAATTGCCAGAACCAACATCTTTAGAAGTTTCATATTCTCATAGGGAATTTTATAAAAACGGTTTGCCACAAAATATGTTACAAAATACAACGCCACAAAAGATATAATCGTAGCAACTGCTGCTCCAATCATCTTATATTTTGGAATAAGAAGAAAATTTAACCCAATATTCAAAACTGCTGCACCAATCGTATTATATGCGATATAGCTTGTTTTCTTTTTCAGATATAGACCAAGATTTAATATAGACCTTGCTCCGCTAAATATATAACCAAGGATAATATAAGGCACGATAGTATAAGCCAACCAATAATCAGGATTTAAAGCTAAGGCTTTAATAAGTTCCTTACCAAAAAGAGCTAAGCCAAGTCCTGCCCAGAAAAGTACAAACACAAAATAGGTTTGCATCTTACTATAATACCTCTTATCACCTTTTTGTCCATACATTTTATAAGCAATTGGAAGTAATGCTAAAGAAAAAGATTGGATAAGAAAAACATTCAAAATTCCAGCAACCTTATAACCAAGACTATATAGGCCAACTTCCTTATAATCAACTAAAAGTTTTAGGATATATCTATCACCCATATTAAGCAACATTCCTGCCAAAGAAGCGAATATCAAAGGAAATCCAAAAGTAAGTGCAGCCCTTAGAATTTTAGAATCAAATTTGGGAATCATTTCGGAAATCATACTTGGGAATAGAATAATAAATAGCAAACCATCCCCGATTAGATATGAATACAAGATGCCTTTTACGCCTATTTTTGCAAACGCAACAAAATAGATATTGAACCCTAAAATAATGGCTATTTTAATTATATTTGCAATTGCATAAAATGCAGATTTTTCTTTGGCACGCAACACACTGAGGAAAAGATTGTTTATAATTCGTAAGAAAATTATATAGAAGCATAATTTGAAATAGATAGTAAATTGAGATGGTTTAAAAAATAATGAAGATATAGGGGTTGCTAAATTTTGTCCCAATAAATTAAATATAAATCCAATTCCAAACAGAAAAATAAATATTGTAAATAGTATTGATTTTCTTTTTGCCTTATATTCTACCAAATCGTGAAATCTTAAAAGTGCTTGCGACTGACCTAAAATCAATACTTGAGTGAGAATCATTATTGTGATTTCCAGAATTCCAAGCACACCATATTCAGAAACTGTTATATGCTTTGTGTATAATGGTAAAAGAACAATGCCGATTAGTTTGGTGGCGATATTGCCAATGCTGTAAATGGCAGAGTGTTTGAAAGTGTTTTTAATTCTTGTTAGCATACTCACTTTTTTCTAGTAAAATAAACAACCAGTAAGACTTATGAGGGCTAAAAAGAATGTTTAAAATATCACAAAAAAATCCCAATAAGTTGAATTTGTATTGATAAGTAAAAGCTGTTTCACATTTTGGGCACATAGATTTCCGTAGAGAATTCCGTGTCCAGTATTTGGGAATCCAAGAAGATGAGGGGACAAATTTATGTTTTATATTAAATAAAAATTCGCAATATCCTCTTTTACCAGAACCAAACTCAATACTATTAATAACTGTATAATCAGAAAAATGTTCTTTAATCTTTTTAAGATTTAAACTTCTTAGATGATATGTCCTATTGAAAATCCACCCACAATTTGGGCATTTTATAAAATCTTTTTCTAATATTTCATTGTTGGGGACTGTAAGATAAACGTATTTTCGACTTATTCTTTTCATTTCATTCATAGTTGTATAAAAAACTTTATCTTCCAGATGTTCAAGCAATTCGCTTGAAAAGACCATATCAAAGGATTTATCATGCACATCTATTCTTTCAGAGGAAGATAGAATCTTCGTGGTAGTCACAAATTTTAAGGCATTAGCACTTCTATCAACACCACTAACTTTATATTTTTTTGCCAATTCATTTGTAATGGTTCCATCGCCACATCCGATGTCAATAATAGTTTTTACATCGGATGGTATAAATTCAAAGATTTTTTTAATTTTATTTTTAAGAGGTACACTTAAATTTGTTTTTTCCCAATCGAAATGTTCGTAATATGATGTGTTATCTAAAATATTTTTATTTTTCATCTTATGCTCTTTGGTTTATCGAAGTTTCAATTTCTTTATACAATTTTATAAGATTCTTACTTGTATTTTTCCAATTATACTTTCCCATTACCGCTTTTTTGCCATTTTCACCAAGCTGTTTTCGTAGCTCTGGATTTTCATAAAGTCGAATAAATTTTTCTGCCAAATCATTATCATCTTTTGATTTAAATACAAGTCCTGCTTTTGTTTTATCAACTATTCTTCTCATCGGAAGAGAATCAGCAGTTAAAACAGGTTTTTCCATATACATATACTGAAATACCTTATTTGGTGTAGTGTAGTCGTTTTGCAAATTTCTTTCCAGCCTTGTTATTCCAACATCAAAGTGTTTTGTAAAAGTTTGTAAATTCTCAAATGGTTGCCAGTCATACCAATCAATTAAATGTTCTATTTTATTATTTATAGCAAAATTAACTAACCCTTTTTTAAATTGACCCCTTCCAATGATTACAATTCTAAATTTCCAATTTCTGAATTTTGGGAGGATCTTTATCAAATGTTGTAAGCCTCTATTTGGTAAAATTCCACCTGAATATCCAAATACAACAAAATCTTTATATTTATCTCGTAATTCAATGTCTAATTTTGCATTTGCTTTAGAAGAAGTAAATTGTTTTATGTCAATTGAGTTATCAACAGCAAAAATATCACTTTTGCATCTATCATATTTTTTGTTAAACATTTCAATTGCTTCATTAGCAGTAACAATTATTTTATTAAGATTTCTTACAGTATAATCTTGGAATAAATCCCATTTTCTGAAACTAATTAATAATTTTCCTTTTAATGTATTAGCCCAGTAATACATTTTTATTGCTTCACAATAATTTTCATGAAAATCTCCAACAGTTAAAATGTTTAGTTTTTTTGCGATTTTTATTCCCAGTTTCATTAGAGGTAAATTGTGAATATGCAAAACATCAATCTGGTTCTTTTTTATAAAATTAATTATATGTTTCTTCCAAAGAAGATTATATAAAGGAAAATTGGGGGTTAATGGTCTAAATTTATCAATGAAAAAGTGATTTGTGTTAAACCTAACAACATTTACTCCTTTATCATTTTCATTTGCTTTTGTGTTACCATAATTTAATGCCAACACAGAGACCTTATGGCCAAATTTAGCAAGAGATTCAGCTTCTCTTTTTACTCTTGGGTCATTAGTAAATTCATTTTCTAAAATCATACCAATTCTCATTATAATCGTCCAATTTTTTTCAAAACTTTATACTTTATTTTATACATCCTGATTGCATTAAATATATTATCCTGCTTTCTAAACTTATCAGCATATTTTCTAAATACCTCCTCATTTGTTAGTTTATGTAACATCTCTAGCTGGGTAATATGCAATCTCTGATAGCCAATTGTTGCAGGGTCAATTTTCTGATTACCTTTTGTGTCCTATGCAAAGAATTAAGAAATGAACAATTATTTTGATATAAAATATATTCCACAGATTATTAATAAAGTTCCTATGATTTTATAAATTCCTATAGGTTCATTTAATAGAAAATAAGAGATAAGCATTATCAAAATATAACCAATACTTAACATTGGATAAGCAACACTGAGTTCCACCCTTGATAGAGCAATTATCCAAAAAAATGCACTTATTACATATAGGAATAATCCTAAAAGTATATTTGGAAGTACAATAATCTTTAGGATCGTTATAAGAATATCTTTGTTAATTACAACAACTCCGAATTTCTTCATTCCTAATTTCATATAATACTGTCCAAAGACATTAAAAAAAATACTTATCAAAATAAAATATTTTCCGTCCATTTATTCCTCTGAGTGTTATTTTACAAATCTATATTTTATCAAAGTCCAGATCGCTTCCAAACCATCGTACCATTTTATTTTTTTACCATGTTTGAAATCTCTTGGATAATAATTTATAGGTATTTCTTTTATTTTAATACTTTTTTTGGCAATTTTAGCGGTTATCTCTGGACAAAATTCAAAGCGCTTGCATTTTAAAAAGATAGATTTTAATAATTTTGTATCAAACACTTTATAGCAAGTTGGTTCATCAGTTAATCTTTGTGAATACAGGATATTCGCAACAAATGTTACCAATTTACCACCAAGTAAATAACGATTATAAGAATGTTTATTTTCAGGATTTAACGCTCTTGATCCGTAAATAACTTTAGCATCCTTATTTTGGATAGGCTTCACTAATTTTAAATAGTCATTAGGGTCATATTCAAGGTCAGCATCTTGAATTATCACAATATCGCCAGTTATATATTTTATCGCTGTTCTAATAGTTGCACCTTTTCCCATATTTTTTGTATGGTAAATAATCTTAATATTTTGCACATTCTCATATTTTTTCAGGATTTCTATTGTTCCGTCAGTAGAACCATCGTCAACCATAATTATTTCTTTTTCTATTGAAACTTTTTGGACTTTTTCAACAATTTTTTCTAAGGTCTCTTTCTCATTATAAATTGGCATTATAATAGATAATTTCATAATTTTTTCTTGAAATTTATTTTGAAAATAAAAATATTTCATACTTATTAAATAAAGAATTTATTACTTTATTAGTTGAGATATAGAACCACATGATAGGAATGAATGCAAATAAACCTCTTCTATAAGAAGCTTTCATCATGCTATCCAATGAATCCATTTTTGTATTATCCATCTGGTAAAATAATAAAGTATAAATTCCCCATGAAATGAAAAATAGAATTAATAACATACTGGTTTTTTCTTTAAAAAGATTTTTTGTATTTATGATTATTGATATAAAAAAAACATAAAAGGAAATGCCGTATAAATTTGTATTTATCACTAAATTTTTAACCCAGGTTAGGACTCTATTAAATTTATTGGAATCCCAGAATGGTCTATTTATGAATACATTTTGATCAACATTGATATTAAATTTTATATATAAATTCCAAGTGATAAATGGTAAAAATGCAATTAAAGAATAAATTAATAGTTCTTTCCAAGTTCTATTCTTTAAGGCATCGAATAATAAAACAATGAAACCTGCCATATTAAATACAACAGCATCACTTCTTGTCCAGATGTTAAACCCCATTAAAAGAGAGGCAATAAGTAGATATCTTTGTTTTCTTCTGTTAAGCCATATATATAAGTAAATGATCGATAAAGAACCATATATGGCCGTTGGTATATTTGTCGTTGAAAGAGAAGAGAAAGCAAACATTTCCGGTGTTATTATCATAAAAAAAGTAAAAATTATTGAACTTGTTTTAGTTGTGTATTTTACTAAAAGAGAATAAAAACTAATAACAAAAAAAATAAAAAGTAAAGAGGTTATTAATTTTGAAGTTTGCAAATCAAATAAATATGCAAAAGCAAAACTTCCAGAAACTAAGGGTGGATAAATACATCTTCGTGCTGAACCAAGAATAGGAGTGTCATTAATTTCAAATAGACTATTATTCACTTTACCTTCAGCCGCCATTACCTTACCCATTAGATCATAACCAGCTACATTATCATAAGCAAAAGTTGGCCAATATAAAGATTTAGCTGCACTTCCATAAAGCAATACACAGATTAAGATAAAAAAGAATAACCAAACTAAATTTGTTTTTTTATAATTAATTTTTGAAAATTGCAGTTTGAGTCTTTTTAATTTTTTAATTAGTATTTTAAAATTTTTTATATTGTTAATATTTAAAATAATTATAAAAAATATTGAAATTATACATAACATAATAACATTAAATTTCATGTTTAGAATATCACATATGAACATAAAAATAGTTTCAAATCCAATTCCTATTAGAAAAGCCAAACCTATTTTTTCTAAGATAGAAAAATTTATTGATATACAATTAATTACTAATAAACCTAAAAAGAGAACTAAAATAATTCCTAATATGATCATTATTTTTTAGGGGGAATATTAATTGGGAGTATTTGATATTTTTGTTTTTTATCAATTTTATAATTTAATTTATCATGTCCATAGTAATTTACAATTGCCACATAGTCTATTTGTTCATAAAATGGATTTGTATCTTTTTCTTGTTCATAAACTAATCTTCTTGGATATAAGAAATAAGTTGCCCATGCTTTATTTTTTATTCCCCAAGCTCCCGTATCATTGAAATCATTTTTTTCGCCTTTTGGATATATTTCTTCTCTTGAAGGCATTAAAATAATTGCATCTTCGGGTGTATTTTTTTTGATATAATCTAAATATTTATAGTCGAAGCCACATTTTATCTCATATTTTTGCGTGATTGTTAAATCGGGATATTTCTTTATCATCTTAAGATTACCAATTACTAAACTATCCCAAAGCCATTTATAACCCCCAATACTTTTGTATAAAATTAAAACGAAGATGATACAAAAAAACAAAGAAATAATATTTTTTGTAATATAAGAAAAAGAATCAGACTTTTTAACCTGCTTTGCCTGTTTTTTTGATCTTTTTAATTTTTTCTTATTCAAAATTTTCTCTTCTAAATTATTTTTTATATCAATCTAAAATTTTATTTAGCTAAAAAGTCCAATACACCGTCAAGAAATTTAATAATTTATTGAATTACCATATAATTTATCAAAACTATCCAAAACGTTATCCTATCTATAGTCTCCTCATCTTCTTCAACGCAGTATATTTTACTCTATACATTTTTAATGCATTTCGTAAGATATCTTGCTTTTTAAATTTTCCTGCATATTCTTTAAATATCTCTTCATTTGTCAATTTATATAACATTTCCAATTGAGTAATGTGCAACCTTTGATAACCAATTGTTGCAGGATCAACTTCCGGATACCAATCTGCTTTACATAAGTTATAGCGAGACCAGTAACCTAAATCATATTCAGGTAAGATATTTTTCAGAGTTTGGATGCCATCTTCGTATATTTTTCTTGCCACTTTATTTTTTGGGAAAACTCGCACAAAATCATAAATGCCGCATAAAGAGAAAATCATTCCATTTAAGACAAGTGTGGGAACCTCTGCTGTATATTCTTCATAAAAATGACCCCATTTTGTGAATGAAGTTACACCACCTTCGGTAACAGATTTAGTGAAAGGGATTAGTGCTTTTTCTGCCATTTTTGCATATTTGTCATCATTTGTGATTTGATACGCGCGCAAAAGAATAGAAATCCCGCGACTTTGCGAAAAAGCAGATTGCCAAACATTAAAATTTTTATATTGTGGCAGCGAAACATCGGTTAGCCACCTAACTCCTAGTTTTTTTGTAACTTCTGCATTTTGATAAAACCAATCAGCGAATTTCAGAAATCGGTTTTTATCCTCTTCGGATTTAGTTTTCAAATAAGTATGAAAAACAGCAAGACCTACTTGACCAATTGTAATTGGAAAATAGACATAATCTTTCTCTGTTACATCTATATATGTTTTATTAATAGGAATACCGTTTTTATCCCATTTACTTATTAATGCCTGGTCTTTACCAGCAGAAACTCTTTCTTCTTCAAAAACAAAGTAATATTCTCCTAATTTATCTGAATACATATCTTTAGAAATATTGTATCTATCCTTCGGTGATTTTATATCAACTGCAAACTTTTTCAACATAAATACTAACTTCATTATATTCATAATAGACCATCAATAATTGATATTATAGTACTCTGAATAAATTTCATTGTTTTATGAATACTAATATTACTTCTCCTATATAAAAGGAAGTTTATCTTACGATAATTGCTCATGTCAGGTAGTATATTCATCCAAGTTTACTCCTTTTTTAATAAAATTATCTGAATCAATAAACATTTTTTGCCATATCGCTATCCCAACAACAATCCATAAGAAATTGTAATGCCAACGCAATTTTGGGTGTGGTGGATAATCAATAATTCTTTTTATATATTCATAATTAAAGATACCTTGCTTTTCAACAAATTCCTGTGTCAAAATTTTTTCTGCAACTTTTTTCAAATCTTTTTTAAATTGCAAATAAGGATTTATAGTATAGCCCCATTTTTTTTTTGTTATAATTTTTGTGGGAAGTTTATTTTCCATTGCTTTTCGGAATAAATATTTTGTTTGATTATTCTTAATTTTCAAATGAATTGGAATAGAAAAAGCAAAATTAACCAGATCCAAATCTAAAAAAGGCACTCTTTCTTCAATGGAATTAGCCATACTCATTCGGTCTTCAACAAGCAAATAATCGTTTACCATTTTTGTATGAAACTCAGTATATAAAACCTGTTCAAGTGGTGATAAATTTTTGCTTTTGTCAAAAAATTTGGAGAATTCAACATTAACTTTTGTGGTTTTATTTCGCATTTTTTTATAAAAATTTGGATGATATATTTCTTTATAATAGCCGTTATCAAAATCCCACACATTGCGAATTATCAAGTAAAATTTTTCAATATTTCCAATAGAACAAAGCATTTGCATACCACGCCTATATTCATCAAATCTCAATGTCTTTGTAGCGTTTTGAATCTTAAACAAAAGATCTGATTTCCATTTTAATGCTGTTTGTAGAAAACTTGGAATAAGAGGATGGACTTTATTAAAGGGATAAATGAGTTTATGAATATCATAGCCTGCAAAGAGTTCATCACCCCCAAGTCCACCGAGAACAACGGTTATATTCTTTCTAACAAATTTTGACATATTAAAACCCTGCAGCAGATTAATTTTGGGTTCTTCTGCGTGCCAGATAACTTCCGGAAATTGCTGCATTGGATTCATGGAAAGGCATTGTGTATGATGTTTTGTGCCAAAATGCCTTGCAATTCTTTCAGCGTCAGGGAATTCATCCGTTGGTTCGTTAAATCCCATTGTAAAGGTATTGATTTCAGAAACCCCGAGCTCGCTCATTTTTTGAACGATTGTTGAAGAATCCATCCCACCAGAAAGATAAACTCCAAGAGGAACATCACTCATCAATTGTCTTTTGACAGCTTGTTTTATATAATAATTTATTTTTTCAATAGCTTCATTCTCATTCATTTTTAAATCAATAATAGGTTCAAGTTTCCAATATTTTCTAATTTTAATACTCTCATTTTCAAAAATCAAAAAATGAGCTGGAGGTAGTCGTTTTATGCCATCAAAGAGTGTCTCATTGCTTTGAGTAAAACGTAAATTTAGATGAAGATGAAGTGAGTTGAAATTAATTTTTTTTCTAACTTTTTCATGGAGTAAAATTGATTTTTGCTCTGAACCAAAAATAAAAATTCCATCCTTAAAATAGTAATAAAGAGGTTTTACTCCAAAATGGTCTCTTGCCAAAATCAAACGATTTTTATTTTTATCCAGAATTGCAAAAGCAAAAATACCATTTAATTTTGGAAAATATTCCATACCCCATTCTTCATATCCATGAACTAAAATTTCTGTATCGCTTTTTGTATAAAATTTATGGCCTTTTTTTATTAGTAACTCTTTTATTTCCAAGTAATTATAAATTTCTCCATTGTATATTACACAAATGGATTTATCTTCATTAAAAATTGGTTGGTTACCGGTAGCTAAATCGATAATTGCAAGGCGACAATGACCAAGACAAACACTGCCATGCTGTACAACGCTGTAGATGTCCGGTCCCCTATGCCTGATAATATTGCACATACGGGTAACGAGTTCCCGGTTATCTCTGTTTTTTTCGATTACTCCGCAAATTCCACACACGATTTTTTATACCTTTCCAATCGAGATAATGTTTAATATTTTATAGTTCAATATATTAAACATCTTCAAAAATATCTGCCATTTTTTTAGTTAAATTATGTCGACTATATTTATTAATTGTGCTTTCATTATTCACATCTATAGGATTTTCATTATTTTTCCATCTATAATAAATAGACTGAATATAATTTGAGGCACCTCTATAATCGTGATAGTCAAACATCTTGCCAACATTTGTTTCTTCTAAAATTTTAGAGGCATCACCATTAGATGGCCCATACCCTAATATTGGACGATTGGCTCCTAAATAATCAAAAAGTTTACTCGTCAATATGCATTTATTATCTTTAGTATTGGGTATAATAAATAAGAGTATTGCAGAATTAATAATAATTTCTATTGATTTTTTATAAGAAGTATATGGTTTAAAGACAACTCTATTTTCTAATTTCATACTTTTTACCAACTTAATAACATAGTTCGGAAAATTACCCAAAAATAATACTTCTAAATCTGAATATATTTCTTTTGTTTTAATAATATTTTTTACAGTTTCTAAAAAGCATAAAGGATTTTGTTCCTTACTTAAACTTCCAGCATAAGTGATTCTAAACTTATAACTTCTTATATAAGATATATTATCGTAAAAATATTTATCATCATAACCATTAGTAATTAAATATATTGGTTTAGTAGTTTTTTTTTGTAATATTTTCACTAATGAAGGTCCAACAGTAGTTATTGCATTAGCATTATTTATTACTTTTTTCTCAATATACTTATCAATTAAATGAACAAATTTAATTCTCAGAGAATTATCATTATTAAGCCAAAACACCTCTGTCCATGGATCACGAAAATCTGCAATCCATGGTATTCTCATTTTTTTTGATATTCTACAAGCAATAAGGTGGTTCGTCTGTGGTGGCGAGGAACTAAATATTAAATTTATTCTTTCTTTTTTAATTATTTTTTCAGCTCTTTGGACAGCCGTAAAATACCAAGGAACTCTTGTATCTGGAATTAAGTTATATTTCATCCAGCGAGCTACTTTATCTATAAAAGAGTTACTTGCTTTATCAGTAAAACCATACGGAACAAAATTTTTATGGGAAGATTGGCAAAATTTTTTATAAATCGAGTGTAAACTAAAACTATTTGAATGATAAAGGTTTACATTTTCGTTTACTTCACTAAGTAAACTTTCATCAATGAAAAGGAATTCACCATCTGAAGTAGTCAGAACATAAGGTTTCCACCCAAATTCAGGGAGATATTTACAAAATTTTAATACCCGTTGAACACTTGGCCCTCCTGATGGTGGCCAATAATAAGTGATAACCAAAACTTTTTTCATGTTTTTTCTGCTTTAATGATAATATGCCAACCCCACTTATGCCCTAAATATCTGTGAAAATATTTAGGTATTAAATCCCAAATAATCCCATATCCTGTAGTCAAAAAATATTCAATTTCCAGTTGAACATTCTTATAGTTTTGGAATATTTTATATATTTCATCTTTTGTATATGATCTTTCGATTGGACACCTATATTTTCTGTTTCCATCAAACGGCGCTTTTAACATTCTATGAATAATATAATTAAAAGATTTAGTGTGATACAGCATAATAACTGCTAATCCACCTGGTTTTAAAACTCTATACACTTCATCAATAGACTTTTGTGTATCAGGCGTATGATGCAAGACGCCAAAAGAGTAAACAACGTCAAAAGAGTTGTCGTTAAAAGAGAGATTTTCCGCATCATCTACTTTTAATTCATCAGGTATTTGATAAAGGTCAAATCGCTTTTGTGCTAGTGCAATTCCATTTTCTGTCAAATCAATGCCTGTAACTTCCAAGCCACATCGCGCGAGTTGTAAAAGGTCTGTCCCCATACCGCATCCCACTTCAAGCAGTTTGCCTCTTGGTTTTTGAGTTGCTATCCAATCGAATAATTCAGGAAGGTAAAAATGGTATTTATAACGAATTTTTTCCGCTTCTTCAAAAAAACCAAGTGAACCCTCTTCTTTTCCTTTAATAAATTCGGTTTGACAAACATTCCGATTCCAAAATTCTTTAACATCTTGTTTTGTAAATTGTTTATTTGACTTGTTCATAATAACTCCTTAAAATCATGCTTAAAGCTCTTGCCATCCAAGCATTGCTCCAGCGCATTAAAGTAAAAGGTTTTAGATAAAATCGTTGTCTTTGATAATAGAAATATCCCTCATTTTTATTCTGCATATTTTCAATAACCCAATTTGCTATTCGGTATGTTATGGATTCATATTCTTTGTTAAATTGAGCGGCTTTGAGAAATGTAATAATTCCTTGAGCTGACCCATGCACATCAAGTGGATATTTTTTATTATTCATCCATTTTGGAGATCCATCAGGAAGAAATAGGTTGTTTTTATAATACTCTAATCCATTATGATAATTATTTATAAAAGATGAATCTCCAGTATTATTGGAATAATCTAATATTGCATTCAAAATATAACCAGTATGATAATTATCATGCATTCTTGGATGATCACCGGCTGGATGTGTATAATACCATGCTCCATAGTTTGTTTGTTTGTCTACTACAAAATTTATTAATTTTCTTGCTTCAGTAGCTAATTTTTTATCTGGAGATAATTTATTAATACGAGAAAGTATTGAACCACACAACGCACTAACATCCATTACAATCCAATTTATTCGTTCGTCCGGAACATAACTTAAGCATTTCATTTCATTATCTTCATAAAGAATTTTTGGATCATTGAGAATAAATTTAGCAACATCTTTTGCTGCAGTTAAGTATTTTTCGTTTTTCGTAATTTCATAACCATCCAGTAATGACGTTGTAACAAAGTAAGTTACAACCCTGTTCGGTAAATTAGCCGGTGCGAAAAATCCAACATCCTGCCATGGATATTGATAGCCCCAACAAATTCCTGAAAATCCCGTTGAAGGATTTTTTAATAACCATTCCAATAATGTTTCCGCTTCTTTTAAGTCATTTATGTCGCTGTTAGCTTTATATCTATTTAAATAAGCCATTGCAAAAAGCGCAATCCCTTTAGGATTTGTTGTCTTGGGTACTAATAAAAGAGGACGGAAATTTAATGGTGATCGCATAATAGCTTGGCTAAAAATTAGCCGCAAATATTTATTTCCTAAAGCCAATCTTGAAAGAAGAGGGCTATCTAATGCATCATATTTATTATATCCTTTGTAATCATTTTTCTTTGCATATTCGAGTACTTTATCTAATGATTTTTTTATCTTTAATATTTTATTCATACTCAATTCCTTTTTTGTCATCATTCAGAATGATCGGCTGCCATCCCAATTCAGGGAGATACTTTGCAAATTTGAGTACCCGCTGCACACCTGGTCCACCTGCCGGAGGCCAATAATAAGTAATGATGAGAACTTTCTTCATGAAAAGTAGTTTGATTTATTTATTTGTTGTTATAACCGTTTTCATAAATTCATCTAACTCAATATCCGGCACATTTTCAGCAATGAGCGAGAGCACAAGAATGATCTTCTCAATACCACGAGGGATGAACATCGTTTTGGGTTTGCCACCTTGTTCATAGGTAAGTATGATCGACTTGCCTGCTTTGATATTAAATTCGATTTTCTTTATCTGCACGAATTGTATTTCAATACCCTTGAGAAGGAGCGGTTTAAAAATTACTGACGAATCTGTAAACCGGATAGAATTAATGGTAAAGAAATTTTTATAAAACACATTCACAACCAGAAAAATCACAACAAAAGGAACAGCTTTTTTATACCATTTATCAAGTGTAGAAAAATCATGTGTAATAAAATATACTGCCCACACAAGCGCCAGGAGTGCGACGATAATGGAGAGCCATCGCAAAAATGGCGGGAAACGGAATACTAGATTTTTATTTTTCATATTATTGATCTTCTTTTTTGATGCGTTCTACAATCTGTTTTACTTCCTGAGACTTGGCTTTTTTGCAGATGAGGAGTGAATCTTTTGTGTCAACAACTACCAGATCGTCAATACCGATTAGTGCGATTTTTTTATTCTTGTCAGTTGAATAGACATAAGTATTTTGAGCATCTATATCGAGCACATTGCCCTCGAAATAATTACTGTTCTTATCCTTCTGCTTCATCTCATCAAGCGCCTGCCAGCTCCCGATGTCATTCCAGTCAATATTGATAGGAACTACTACTGAATCATCTGCTTTTTCCATTATGCCGATATCAACTGGGACTGACTCCAACCCAGAATAGAACCTGTTGACTCTATTCTTATTGGTATTCCAGCAGTCTTTTATTTCCTTTAGTGAATTGTAAAGAACAGGCATAAGGTTTTTCACAGCTTCAATTATTGAATCTATCCGCCACAAAAACATGCCGCTGTTCCAAGCAAAAGTGCCTGATTTTACGAATTGCTCGGCTGTCTTTGCATCTGGTTTTTCTTTGAACTGCTTCACTGCAAAAATTGGAATAGGATCTTTCCGAATCTCTCTACCAAATTCGATATACCCGTATCCAGTTGCCGGATAAGTTGGCTCAATCCCGAAGGTGAGAAGCTTTTTATGCTCTTTTACAAATGCATCAGCTTGGGATATTATGTCTCTGAAAAGTTCCGGCTTGCCAATGTAATGATCAGCAGGAAGCACGAGCATGGTCTCGTCGTTTTCATATTTTTCTTCAAGAAGAACCGCGGACAACCCGATGCACGCTGCAGTATTTCTTCCCATTGGTTCCGCAATGATATTTTCTGCAGGGAGTTCGGGAAGATGCTCTCTTACCAGTCCTGTTTGACTCTCGTTTGTAACTATGTATATGTCTTTATGATCAACAAGCGGGAGAATTCTGTCAACTGTCTGCTGTATCATAGAGCGCTGGCCGAGAATATGCAAAAACTGTTTCGGGGTTTCCTTTGTGCTGAGAGGCCAGAATCGGGTGCCGATCCCTCCTGCCATTATTAAGACTATCATAGTATCACCTGCTAATTTTCCTGAGTTGTTCTTTGATCAACAACTGAAACGTTCTGGGGAATTTCTAATGTAAAGATGCTGTCAGGAAGTGCTTCATTGATAACTTGATTCGTGAACTTGAAACCAACCTCATTATCATAATTATCCATGTATTCGATCACTTCGATAAGGGAATCCTGATTGGAAAATTGGATAACAAGCTCGGAGAAATCACTCATCACCTCAGTTGGTTTGAAAGTGAAAATTGTGACATTTTTATATTTTTCTGTCGATTTCAATTCGCAATAATCAATATATTCTTTGGCGAGAAGTTCAGGATTTATCAAATTTTGCCAGTAACTCCAGTCCTGAATAAGCAGTTGTTTTCTTTCAGGGAAGTAGAATCTCAAATCGTCTTCTGTGCCGAGCATTGTCTGTGGCTCGGGATAGTAAAATTCGAGCTTTATCTTATCTTCTTTGGTGTAAAGATTACCAAATGAGAAGTGCTCGATTTCGCTTTCCGGCCAGTAATTTCTCTGCTCGAAATTTGCCTTAAATGTTGTGATTTTTTCATTGATCTTGAGGAATTTCTCAAGGAGTTCTTCATTTGCATTAAGGGCATTGCACACAAGTATCACAGCAAAGAGTATTACAAAATATTTTTTCATTTAATATCCTAATCTGTCAAAATCATCTTGGCTGATAAGTACTTTTCTGGGTTTGCTTCCCTCTGCATCCTGCACGTATCCGGCTCGCTGCATCTGATCAATGAGACGTCCTGCACGTGCATAACCGATCCTAAATTTTCTCTGCATCATGGAAATGGACGCATATTTTTTCTCAACAGCATAGCGAACTGCTTGCGGGAAAAGGTCATCATCATAAGCAAAATCTAGATCATCATCCCTTTCTGTAGGAAGTTTGATGTCCATATAGGGCTTAGGAAATTGCGCAAGATAACCGACCAACTTTTTCGCCTCGTCTGTGCTTACGTATGAACCGTGTACTCGGATCGGGGGTTTTCTGCCAAGGGGTGAGAAGAGCATATCACCATTGCCAAGGAGTTTTTCTGCACCATTCATATCGAGGATTGTTCTGGAGTCAGTTTTTGACGAAACATGGAAGGAGATTCGCGAAGGGAAGTTCGCCTTTATCACGCCATTGATAACATTTACAGAGGGCCTCTGAGTGGCGAAAATGAGATATATCCCTACTGCTCGTGCCATTCCTGCAAGACGCTGGATAGGGCGTTCGATATCCTTTGCCATCTTTTGCATCAGGTCAGCAAGCTCATCTACAACAATGACAAGATAGGGCATTGTTTCTGGAAGCTCTTCTTGGTCAGGAAGCTCCTCCATTTTCAGCTTTTCTCTTTCCTTCTTCTTTTCAATACACATTTCATTGTAGCTTGCAAGATCACGCACATGATATTTTGCCAGCGCATCATATCTATGCTCCATCTCATTCACAGCCCAGTTAAGAAGATGGACCACATCCTCAAAATCCGTAATGACTTCTTTCACGAGGTGAGGAACTTTTTTATAAAGCGATAGTTCGATTTTCTTGGGATCAAAAAGGATAAGACGAACCTGATCGGGATGAGCTCGGTAAAGAATGGTGTTCAAAATAGCATTAAGGCACACGCTTTTTCCGGAACCTGTTTCTCCGGCAATGAGAAGATGTCGCAGATCTTTCAAGTCGGTCACGACCGGCTCGCCGGTGATGTTTTTGCCAAGGGCAATAAGTGTGGGAGAAGGATTATTTTTCACTTCATCGGTATCAAGCACTTCTTTCAGATAAATGAATTCCGACTTATTATTTGGGATCTCAAATCCGATAGTGTCTTTACCCGGAATTGGAGCAACGATGCGGATACTCTTTGCTTTTAATGCAAGCGCAAGGTCGTCGGCAAGAGAAGTATATTTGCTGATCTTTGTGCCCGGTGCAGGACGGAGCTCGTATTGCGTGATGACAGGTCCGATGTTCACGTTCACCACATCGCCTTCAATATCAAATTCCTTGAGTTTTGATTGAAGTAGCTTGCTTTTTTCTTCGATCTCTTTTTTCTTCTCCTCCATTGCATGTTTGGTCATTGAAGGAGAGTCCTGTAGTATTTTATGATAATTCGGCAGGGGATATGATGTTTCGTCTTCATCAGTAGCTTCTGGAACTTTTGTGGCAACGGGTTCTATTTTCTTTTTCTTATCTTTTCTCTTTTTTTCTTTTTTGGCTTTCCGAACTGGAGGCTCTATTTCTTCTTCATGCTTTTTGTAAGAAATTGAAGGTTTCTTCTTTCGTTCTTTCCCGAGCTTAAATTTTCTTTCAGGACGAGAAAAAAGGAATTTGAAGAAATTTAAAATATTATGCGCTTCAAAAATGAATATGATAGTTCCGAAAAGAGCGAGACCAAGCACAATTGCAGAACCAGCGCTGTTGAAAATAGGATAGAATATCTTATTAATGATGAATGTAAATACGATTCCTCTGCAGATCGGAAATGCTCCTCCTACGGAAAGATAGAACAGTGTCAGCCAGACGAAAAAGAGAAAAATGAAGACGAGTTTGTGTGTAAGATTTTCAATTTTCGAGCCGAAAATATAGAGTATGCCTGTGATAAATAGGAATACCGAAAGGAAAAAACTGAATGGTTCGCTGAAGACTATCTGGAATACCCATGCCAATCCTGCACCAAAAGGACCGATCATATTTCGCGTGTAGGGGAAATCCAATGTAATGATCTTTCTGAAAGAGAGCTCTGCTTGTTTCAAACTTATAATATCATCGTAAGTGAATGAGAGCAATGAAAAGAACAGCAAGGCGCCAAGTGCGATGAGTATAAAACCGAGTATCAGTTTCGATCTTGGTTTCTTTTCTTTATCTTTATTTTTCATAATTTTTAATTGTGGCGAATGCAAATGATATCGCCATCTTGAACAACATATTCTTTTCCTTCAAGATGAAATTTTCCCGATGCTTTCAGCTCTTTTTCCGAGCCGCATTCCTTGAGATCATCAAAGGTGAAACGCTCAGCCCGAATGAATCCGCGAGCAAGATCAGTGTGAACTTCTGCAGCCGCATCAAGTGCAGTTTCTCCATTTTTGAGCGTCCATGAGCGGACTTCATCCTTGCCAATGGTGAAGAAGCTGATCAAGCCCAAAGTGTCATATGAAATTCTTGTCAATTTATTTACTGCAGATTCTTTGATGTTGTACTCTTCCATGAACTCAAGTGCTTCCGCTTCTTCAAGCTGGTGAAGTTCCATCTCAAATTTTCCTGCGGTCTCGACGATCTTATACTTTTCAGAAAGCTTGTCCTTTAGCTGCCGGTTCTTTCCAAAAATCTCTTCATCCACATTGAGGATCACGAACATTGGCTTGAGGGTGAGAAATTGGAAACCGCGAAGGACTTTTTCTTCGTAAGACGAGAACTCCTCCAATGTTTTAAGCATTTTATTCTCGCTCAAACAATCATAACATTTTTGAAAGAGCTTCAGTTCTTTTTCAATATCGGGATTCTTGCCGCCCTTTGTATATTGTTTGCTGAGGGAGTCCACTTTTTTTTCGCATATTGCCAGGTCAGAAAAGAGGAATTCTGTTTCAAGAGTTTCAATGTCTTGTTCGGGTTGAGCAGGAGAGCCGGGCACATCAAAACCGCGAACGACCAATCCGAGCGCATTTACCATTCGGATGATGCTGAGCAACTCGCCGGAAAATATTTCCTTCTTTACCTCATCGTGCTTGATGCCAATGAAGTCTATGTATTCAATAGTAGCGAATATCTTTTTATGAGGATCGTATATTCCTTCGAGATAATCGAGACGCTCATCAGCCACTTCGACAGTTGCGAGGTTTGGTTTTGTTGCTCCGGAATAATAATCCGAAGTTTCTGCTTCACTGCCTGTTACAGCATTGAAGATAGTAGTTTTTCCACTTTTGGGAAGACCAACAAGTCCGATTTTTATCATGGCATAACTTTCCTAAAGTAGTATATATTCGTCAATTATTATTGAAAATCAGAGGGAATAGAAATAATCTATTAGAATGATAGATTATCAGATTCTTAAATATTATGTGGTTAAAATTCTGTATTTCTTGACGAACAATAATAATAATTTTCTAAGTTTTACATGAACTTTCCAGGAGGCACATCGTGCTGAAAACTAAATACATTAAGACGCTCGAGGTACTCACATCACTCTTGATTTTAATAACTTTCATCGTTTCGCTCTACAGCATTCTTAACATGCGTATCTATCGCACTTTCGTTCCTGATACATTATTTTCAGGAACACTCAGCCAGGATGTAGTGTCATTAGTTGTTTCTATTCTGCTCCTGATAGTGCTGGTGAAACTTCGGAATTCATCAGAAAAGATATATCTTGTGTGGATCGCACTTATCGGATACCTTCTTTATGCATACGGCATATATGCTTTTGACAGAGTGTATTCTCTGTTCTTCCTGTGCTACATCGCGATCTTTAGTTTGTCTTTGTTCAGTTTGATCATATTCTTCAGTTCCATCGATCTGGATTATTTTATTGAAGTGCGTACCGAGCATATTCCAAGAAAACCCATCGCTGTTTTCCTGCTTTTGCTGGCAATTTTATTTATTGTTACCTGGCTGAAAATTATCATTCCTTCAATGATCGATAAAATTCAACCTGATGGGAATTCGATATTTGTTTTCGATCTGTCTTTTTTCATTCCCCTGCTCATTCTTACCGCGATCAAGCTGTTCCAAAATAAAAAATTAGGTTATCTGCTTTCGGGCATTCTGCTGATGAAAATGGGATTTCTTGGATTTTCTGTATTGCTTGGTGCGCTTATTTCCCCATATTTTGGATTGCCTTTTTCTATCTTTGAAGTAGTGTTGTATGCAATCCTCGGAATAGGAAGTTTTGTTTTTGCGATCATTTATATCAATGCCCTGCGTTCGGATTGGGATCTTGAGAGAAAGGACTGAGATGTCCAAAAATGCACGTGTACTTCTCCTCGAGTTTGAGTCTGCAAAAGTAGAAAACATTCAGCATTGCTGCGAACGCATGAAACAGGAAGTGGAATTTGTGTGCCCGACTTGCGAGGATGCGCTTCAATGTCCGGATAAATTACTGTATAATTCCAGTATTTTTGACGAGTATGGAATACTTATTCATGATGGTTCGGGTACGTATGAAATAATTGAATACTGCTCCTGGTGTGGGAAGAAATTACCTGGCTCCAAACGCGATGAATGGTTTGATGCACTTGAAAAAATGGGATATGATGATCCGTTAAACCAGGAAATATCTGAGGAATTCAAGGGTACTGAGTGGTATAAATAAATTATATATTTATTAGAATGTAACATTTCCAATTAATTCGCATTATTAATTTATACAACTCAAAATTCCAACAATTTATAATATAGTTAGGGGAGTTATATAAAAACAGGACAAAGTGAATATTTATCAGAAAAATTAATTTTTCTTGACAAGTAGATTTTATAAAAATTATTTTGTCCCCTAAAGATGACAACACACTTTTTAGGTGTGGCGAAGAAAAGAAAGGCTTAGTAATATATGAATGAAAATTTTTCTATTTCGGATTTAATTAAAATTGGATTAACAAAATCCGAAGCTGTAATTTATCTTAATTTACTTAAAAAAAAGAGTTTTACCGCTTCTGAAATTTCAAGACTTTCTGGAATATCCCGTTCAAAAACTTATGAGATACTAAATCAGTTGGTTAAAAAGGGATTATGTGTTGAGATATTGGGTGGTGTTAAAAAATATTCTCCTGCAAATCCTGAAACTGCCTTTAATGGAATATTACAAAAACTCCAACATGATTACCAACAAGAATTTGAAAATAAAAAAACTCTTATATCAAAGTTGTCTGAAACTCTATTTCCATTCTACCATTCTGAAAAAGAAAACACAGACCCTTTGGATTATATACAGGTAATAAGAGAAAGAAGTAGATTAGTTGAAAAAGTAGAATCTTTGGAGAGAATGGTAAAATATGAGGAGTTAGCTTTTAATAAAGCTCCTTATGCGATGAATATAAATCAAGATTCAATATCGAAAAGAGAAGAATTTAATAAATTAAAAATAGGTATAACATTTAAATCAATATATGAGGTTGATGATGCAAGGAAATTGGAATTCTTAAAAAATATTGAAACATTTATCTCTGCTGGTGAGGAAGTAAAAATTGCCAATGAATTGCCAATGAAAATGATGATTTTTGATGAAAAAATAGTAATAATTGCATTCCAAGATAAGATAACATCAAAGCCAAGTTTAACTACAATGATTGTAGAACATCCTGATTTATCAAAAGCTTTAAAAGAAACTTTTAATATGTATTGGCAAAAAGCAATAACCTTAGAAGAGTTTAAGAATATGGAAAAAATTTTATAAAAAGAGAAGGGGCTATTAGCTATTGACTTTGGCGGGTCCACTAACAGCCCTGTAAGTATGACATGAAAAGAGGAATCAATAAAAATGACCTATTTCCATTATGCCATTATTCGTTATACGGAAAACCCGGATTCATGCTGTCAAGAAAAAAAGAAAGGAAGCTGAGAATGGTAATGTCAAAGATAGGAGTCCGCCCACTTTGGTTTGTAGGGCATAAGAAGTTAATGTCATTGATAGGCATCCATCCCGACCTGTCTACCAAAATGGTAGGTGTATCGGGATAGAATAATTATATTAACCCCAAAAAAATTATAACTTATTAGGAGAAAAAATGTTGAATGAAATGAAATCCCGAATATTTTCGGGGAAAAAAAGTGTTTTCATAGTTGCTTTATTACTTATGCTGTTTGCTTCATCTAGTTTATTGCTATCCCAGACTCCCCAATGGCAGTGGGTAAAAAAGGCTGGCGGAAGTGGTACTGATAACGGACGTAGTATAAGTGTAGATGGAAATGGTAATTTGTATGTCACCGGACAATTTACAGGAACGGCGACTTTTGGAACTACTACACTCACAAGCAGTGGAAGTAACGATGTTTACGTGGCAAAACTTGATATAGACGGAAACTGGCAGTGGGCAAAACAGGCTGGCGGAATTGATTATGATGTAGGCTATGGTATAAGCGTAGATGCAAACGGTAATTCGTATGTCTTCGGACAATTTAAGCAAACGGCGACTTTTGGAACTACCACACTAACAAGTAGTGGACTTTACGATGTTTTTGCAGCAAAACTTGATACAGACGGAAACTGGCAATGGGCAACACAAGCTGGTGGAGTTGGTAATGATCTTAGCGGTTGTATAAGCGTAGATGCAAATGGTAATTCGTTTGTCAGCGGCAACTTTCAAGAAACGGCGACTTTTGGAACTACCACACTAACAAGTAGTGGAGGTTACGATGTTTTTGCAGCAAAACTTGATACAGACGGAAATTGGCAGTGGGCAAAACAGGCTTACGGAATTAATACTTATGATTACGGTTACAGTATAAGCGTAGATGCAAATAGTAATTCGTATGTCAGCGGAAAATTTGATTCAACAGCGACTTTTGGAGCTACAACACTAACAGCCAGCGGATTGCACGATGTTTTCGTCGCAAAACTTGATACAGACGGAAACTGGCAGTGGGCAAAACAGGCTGGTGGAATTGATTATGATGCAGGCAATGGTATAAGCGTAGATGCAAATGGTAATTCGTATGTAACCGGAAAATTTCAAGGAACAGCATATTTTGGAGTTGACTCACTAACAAGCAGTGGAAGTGATGATATCTTTGCAACAAAACTTGATACAGACGGAAACTGGCAGTGGGCAAAAAAAGCTGGCGGAATTGGTATTGATCACGGTTATGGTATAAGCGTAGATGTAGATGGTAATTCGTATGTAACCGGAGACTTTAAAGAGACAGCAACTTTTGGAACTTTCACACTAACAAGCAGTGGAAGTCCAGATATCTTTGCAGCAAAACTTGATACAGACGGAAACTGGCAGTGGGCAAAAAAAGCTGGCGGAAGTAATTATGATGCAGGTTATGGTATAAGCGTAGATGTAGATGGTAATTCGTATGTAACCGGTTACTTCAGATTAACAGCGACTTTTGGAGCTTTCACAGTAACAGGCAGCGGATCATTACCCGATTTTTTCGTGGCAAAACTTACTGAAGATCTTCTTACTGGTGATTTCAATTATGATTTCTATGTAGGTCCTATAGACTTGCAGATGATTGGAGACCACTGGCACTTTGTTGATACGGATCCCGATTGGGATGCTATCTACGACCTGGTGCAAGATGGGGTCATAAATTCTGCTGACCTGCAGGTATTTGGAGACCACTGGCACGAAGGCACACCTCCTCCAAAATCGGGTTCAGGAAATTCTGGAAAAGGTCCAAATGTGGATGCCGGTATAGTATTTGACCTGGATGCCACTACTTATGGTAATCAGAATCTGACAAGTATACCCTCACAACCTGCAGGAACTAACATACGAGTAGATGTGTATTGCACTGGAGTTAACAACTTAGATACCTACGAGTTTGAGGTAATCTATGACCCGACAGAGCTTGCTTATGTAGGTGCTTCTGCTTCAAATATGGTTACTTTTGAACCGAACATACTTACTACTAATGGTGGTGAGGCGATAGGCTTCATGATTGATAGTTCTACTCCAGGGGTTTTAAGCATTGCCTATACCTTAGCCGGCACAGATACTCTCGAGGCACCTGAAGGAGAAGGATTAATTGCAGACATTGTATTCCTTTCTTTGGTTGACACTTATGGAACTCTTTCCTTTAGTGATGTGCTATTCTATGATTCCTATGGTGTAGTGGATCTCATTACAGATACCGGAACTGCCACACTACCTGTAGAACTTTCTACTTTCAATGCTATTTATAATACTGTATCAGGTTTTGTTTCTCTTTATTGGGCAACTGCAAGTGAAACGGATGTGAATGGATTCAACATCTATCGTAATACGGAAGATTCTTTTGTAGAAGCTGATAAGATCAACATTGATTTAATAGCAGGATCAGGAACTACAACAGAGACTACTGAATACAGTTTTACAGATGAAACAGCAGACCCGTATTATACCACATATTACTATTGGCTTCAAGTAATAAACTTTGGTGGCACCAATGATGAATTTGGTCCCTATAAGTATATCCCGATAGATGTTAATCATGATGGTGAATTGGGTATTATTACTTCTGCCCTGAATCCTTGTTATCCCAATCCTGTAAGAATAGGAAATGAGATAAAATTTAATTTCCGCGTAGGTGGCTTGGAAGGAACTGCACGTAATGTTGAACTCAAGGTTTATAATATCCTTGGGAAATTGGTTGCAGAGGTTGTTAATGGAGAACGACTTGTTAATGACTATACAGAAACCTGGACACCTGATAATCTTTCAAATGGAGTATATTTCTATCAACTCAAGACTGATAATTACAGTGAAGTGAAGAAAATGATGATTCAATAATATAATAGGAGCAAGGTGGGAGGTATAGAATATCATTCTTTACCTCCTGCCTTATCCTATCAGAGGATTTGTTTCAAGATGCAAAAGATTAGTGATTTATTATATGTTAGAAAGAATTTTTTAAATGAATTTGATAAAGAAACACACCCCGCCCCGATTAATCGGGACACCCCTCTTTTTATAGGGGAATTCTGTAAATCTCCTCTTGTTCCTCCCGACAAATGTCATTCCCACGAAAGTGGGAATCCAGTAGAGATAAGGGATTGTGGATTCCCAATTCCCGACATATCGAGAAAAAAGAAAGAAATGAATATAAAAATGAAGAAAGGAAATAAAATGAAAACAAGACCATTTAAAATAATAATCTTATTATTAGGAATGAGTTTATTTTTCAGTTCCCTAATATTTGCCGGTCCCAATGAGAATGCCGGTATAGTATTTGATCTGGATGCTGAAACTTATGGTAATCAGAATCTGACCAGCATACCCTCACAACCTGCAGGAACTTACATACGATTAGATGTATATTGCACTGGAGTTCAAAATCTGGACACTTATGAGTTTAATGTAATCTATGACCCGACAGAACTTGCTTATGTAGTTGCTTCTGCTTCAAATATGGTTACTCTTGAACCGAACATACTTACTACTAATGGTGGCACTGCGATTGGATGGATGATTGATACTTCTACACCGGGAGTCCTAAGCCTTGCCTATACCTTAGCCGGCACAGATCCTGCTCAAGCACCTGAAGGAGAGGGATTAATAGGAGACATTGTACTACAGGCTCTGACCCCCTCTCGGGATCTTTTAACCTTTGGTGATGTGCTATTCATCGATTCCTTTGGGGTGATGGACATTATTACTAATAAAGGTGTAGCCCTACTATCTCACTATGGAAATATTGATGGTACAGTAACAGATGCTAATAATAGTGAACCTATTGAGGATGCTCTGATAACCGCTACAAGTCAGGGTAAATTTGAATATACCGGCTTCACCAATGCTGACGGCTATTACATAATTGATAGTCTGATAGCAGTGATAGCAGGTAATTATACAGTTATCTGTGATGCTGCTGACCAGGGTTATAATATAACTTATGCATATAATGTAGAGACTATTGCCGATGACACCACTAATGTTGATTTTGCATTAACCTCACCTATTATGGTGGTTGCTCCATTAGAAATCTGCCCGATTGTAGAAGACATGGGCGACTCAATTATTACTGATATTACCATTAGCAATATTGGAACAGGACCATTAGGCTGGCATAGAACTTTTATTGTAGATCCAGAGCAATTAATAGAACCATTTAAGATTGAATTTCCAATTCCACCCTCAAGTAATTATTACACACCTATTAAAGTTGCATCTTCCTTAGGTTTTCCTCCTGAAATTATTCACACCAATCATTCTGAACCAGTTGTAAACCTTACAAGAGGTTCAACCGCTTGGGCTTATGATATATATCCTGGAGAATATTTCTTTTCCTTTGATACTGATACGCCAGGGACAGCAAATATAATTAGTAGCTCACCTAATTGGTCATCATATGCTGGCGATTTTGATTCGGGTTCGGATGATGATGCTACATACTATATCATCAGGTATTCTAATCATATACTTGCGTGTGTTGACATAGAAACCGGTATTGCTACCGATATTGGTCCTGTAATAGGTTCTGGTGGAAGTTATGCGTGGACAGGTATATCTTGTGATAAATCAACCGGTATTATGTATGCTGTTGAAACTGATCTTAATTTCACCAATTTATACACGATTGATTTAGCAACAGGAACACCTACAATTATTGGTGCAACTGGAATTCCATGTGTAATTGATATTGCCGTAGATGGTGAAGGTATTATTTGGGGTTATGATATTATTGGCGATAACATGTATACTATTGATCCAACTACTGCTGTTGGAACTATGGTTGGTCCAATAGGCTTTAATGCAAACTATTCTCAAGGAATGTCATGGGATCCTGTAACTGATCAGGTTTACCTTACTGCTTATGGCAGCAACTCAGGTACATTCCGTGTTCTTAATAGAGAGACAGGTTATTGCGCCTACGTTGGTCCATTACCTGGAAATAATTGTGTAACTTCCTTAGGTTTCATAGGTGTGCCATGGATAACAGTTGAGCCAATCTCTGGCACAATTGAACCAGGCGGTAACGAGATAGTTCAGGCCACGGTTTACTGGTTAGAGTCGCTCTTCCCGGGACAGGTACAATATGCAGATATTGTCTTTACATCTGATCCAAATTGTGGCGAACAAACTGTTAATGTCACGGCTACTTTTGGAACAGATATACCTGGTTCAATCTCAGGATTGGTTACATTAGAGAATACCCCATACGGTTCGGGTAATGTGGAAGATGTTCTTCTTACCGCTGTTAGTCAGGTATTTCCAAGTATTTATTATACTGCCTATCCGGATTCTACTGGAGAATATACAATACAGGGTGTTTATCACGGTATTTATGATGTAACTGCTTCCTTATTATATGATTATGAAGATTCAACTATTGTAGATGTAGAGGTGGAGGAAGCTACAAATACACCTAATATTGATTTTGAATTGAACTGCTTGCTTGGTGCACTGCAAGGAACTGTAATTGATGGATATGGTGAACCAATAGAAGGTGCCACTATTACAGCTCTTGGAGATTTACCTCCTTCAGAGCCCTACTGCGATACAACCAATGATTCAGGTTATTATGAAATTAATCCAATCATTGGTCAATTCTATAACTTCACTTGTGAAGCAGAAGGTTTCATAACTGTCACTGATACATTTACTGTTCTTCCAGATGAAACCTATGTAAAAGATGTTATTCTGGATAATCCTGAAATAAGAGTAGAACCCGATTCTTATGAAGTAACACTTGCACCTGAAACCCAGACGACACGACCTATTACTGTATATAATGATGGTAATGCCCCATTAGAATGGAATTCAAGCATCGAATTGCCAGAAGCTTTAATAATTGACATTCCATCTAGTTCAGGAAATTTTCCACGAAGTAAGGAAATCATTTCAGTAGGTCTAGCTCCAATAAATAGTAGCTCCAATAATTCTAATGAGCCAGTATTTGATATCTTGAAAGGCTCAACCGCCTGGGCAAATGACCTGTTTACTAATGCTTTAGTAACCTTTGATACTGATGTACCTGGAACTATGCTCTGCAGCATTCCTATATCCTGGCATTCTTTTGCTGGTGATTTTGGTGCAGATAACGAAACAACTATGTACATTATTGATTCAGACGATAGCTATCTTAAGAAAGTTTATATACCAACAGGAGTAGTAACGACTATTGGTTTTTCATCATCTGGTTATTTAACATGGACTGGACTAGCATGTGATAAATCAACCGGTATTATGTATGCCAGTGCTTCTGATGTTACTATCTCAAAGCTTTATACGATTGATCTTACAACAGGTGAAGCTACACTTATTGGTGATACGGGTATTGCAGCTCTTATTGATATTGCTATAGATGGTGATGGGGATGGTGATATGTATGGTTATTGCATTGTAAGTGATGCGAGTTATATGATTGATAAGGATACGGGTGCAGGAACTTATCTTGGTTCAATAGGTTTTGATGCCCACTATGCACAAGGTATGGCATGGGATCCTGAAAATGATATTATTTACCTGGCTGCTTACAATAATGATGGTTCAGGTGGTCAACTAAGAGTTCTTGATACTACAACTGGTAATACGGCATTTATTGGTGGTTTTCCTGGTGGTGACGAATTAGATGTATTAGCTTTCCCAGGTAGTGTTCCACCCAGATGGTTAGTAATTGACCCAACTTCTGGCACAGTTCCTCCAGGTGGATCTCAATCGGTAACTGCTACATTTGACGCTACAGGCTTACCAGTCGGAACAGTCAAAACTGCTAATATTCTCTTTATTCCTAATGTTGGAAATGAGGATATTGTATTTGCAGAACTCATTGTAGGTAGTACTATAACCGGTACTCTCGATGGAACAGTAACTGAGATAGGCACTACTGTTCCTATAGATAGTGTTCTTGTTAGAGCCATGCCTGCAAAGGTATCTACTTACACCAACTCAGCTGGATATTATATCTTTGGAGAGTTGGGTATAGGAACTTATAATCTTACATTTGAAAAAGAGGGTTATAATGTTGGATATGTAGAAAATGTTGAGATATTTGAAGATAATACTACCACGGTAAACTTCAGTCTTACTCAACCGACCATGAATATTACACCAACTAGCATATCAGAAACAGTACCACCGGATGAACCATTAGCAATAGACATTCACATAGTGAATAATGGTGATGGAGAACTTGCATGGGATGCGAGCATAATAGAGCCACCCCGAGGTGTAGAAACCGATTACAGTAATTGCACAACAGGCATATTGGAGGCAAAGAATGGCCATACAAATGGTGGTAATGGAAGTAATGGATTTGTTGCAGAAGAAAACTTCAAGGATGATATCACACTTCATTATGATGGACCAAATGATAATGCTATTGGATTAAGTGCTGGTGGAACCTTTATGATTGCTGCTCGATTTACGCCTACAGAGCTTGGAGATTACTATGGTGATTATCAGCTCTCTCATGTAGAAATATTCATCTATAATATGCCAACCATTACTACTCTTAAAGTTTGGGAAGGCGGGTGTATGGGAAATCCTGACACTGAAATATACAGTGAGGATATTACCGGCCAGATTTCACAGCAAAGCTGGACAACAATTATTCTCTCTACTCCAATTGACTTGGTATTCGATAATGAATATTGGGTTGGTTATGAAGTTACTCATGTTACTGGTTTATTACCTGCTGGTTGTGACATAGGTCCGGCTGTAGATGAAAAAGGTGATTGGGTATATCTTGCTCCAGGTCCATGGGATGAAATACAGAATTCTGGTTATGATGTCAACTGGAATATCCGTGCCGTCTTAAGTCCAGGGATTACGCCATGGATTACATTAACACATAATTCAGGTATAGTAGAAGCTGGCGGAGACTCCACAGTCACAGTTTACTTCAACACAATAGATCATACTATAGGTGATACACTCCATGCAACTATCGATTTTGTATCTACTCCTGATGTTGGTACTACATCCATTCCTGTAACTATCACGGTTGGTAACATTGGTGTTACAGGTGAACCTGAGATTCTTGTAACCGAGCTTCTTGGTAACTTCCCGAATCCCTTCAGTTATTCTACAGTAATACAGTTCAGTTTAAAAGAAGATTCTCATGTGAAACTATCTGTTTATAATATCAGAGGGCAATTAGTTAATAGGCTGATTGATGAAGATATGGCAGCTGGTATAGGTTATCAGTTAGAATGGAGCGGAGCAAGCAACGACAAAAAGCTTGCAAACGGTATTTATTTCTATAAATTAGAGACTGGCAATAAGACATTCTTGAAAAAGATGATTTTGATGAAATAGTTTTTCAGCTTAGTTCTCATCACCAATCAAAGTACATAAGGGAAGAAGATTTACCATCTTCTTCCCTTTCGACTATAGGGAAATAAATTGATTAGAGTGTTAACTTAACTGTGTCTGGAAGGACACATAAGGTTGGTTAACAGGGGCAGTTACAACAGATTATACTTGTGTCATAAGTTAATAAAAAAACCCGCCAACATGAATCAGCGGGTTTTATATGTGAGAGAATCAGAGTTTACCAATTTTCACATTTTACTTCAAAGTATGCTTGCGGATGCGCACAGGCAGGGCATTTTTCCGGTGGCTCTGTGCCTTCATGCACATAACCGCAGTTACGGCATTTCCATTTTACCACTTTATCCTTTTTGAACACAGTACCGTTCTCGATGTTTTTGAGCAGTCCGAGAAAGCGTCTTTCGTGTTGAACTTCAGCTTGTCCTATATGTCGAAAAGCAATAGCGATTTCATTGAACCCTTCTTCATCAGCGATGTCCGCAAATTTAGGATACATTATTGTATGCTCGTAATGCTCGCCCGCAGCGGATTCGGTAAGATTTTCCGGGGTCGTTCCTATCTTACCAGCAGGATATGAGGCAGTAATTTCTACTTCGCCGCCTTCGAGGAATTTAAATAATCTTTTGGCATGTTCTTTTTCGTTAAGAGCAGTTTCTTCAAACACGCCAAATATCTGTTCATAGCCCTCTTTTTTTGCCTGTTTTGCAAAGAAGTCGTAACGGTTACGTGCTTGAGATTCACCTGCAAATGCAGTGAGTAGATTCTTTTCTGTTTTTGAACCTTTGAGTTCTTTCATATATGTAACTCCTTTAAGAATTTTTTAGAAATGAAAATTTTTAGATATTTTGTCCTCAGGATCATTGAAGAATAATTCCCAGTTGCCTGTTTCCATATTGAAGATTGAAGTTCCGAGTGTCATACCGCCAGTCAGTCCACCTGTCGTGTCCGGTTCTGCTGCAACTTCGCATACAAAATTATATAAAACATCGCAATCAAAGTCTGCGAGATGGTCTGCGTATGTTGCTATTAATCCCATCAGGGTCGTATAACGTGCGACTGTCGTGGCGTCATCATCTGTAGGGAAACACAGCATTGCATCCTGAATAAAGTGGTTGGTGTGAGCGTAGAGCCCATCAACTTCATGTACAACTGCGGTGTTTTCTGCTTTCTCGACAGAAACCACCCTGTTCTCGACACCCGAAGCAATATTTACGTGAAGATCATTGCATGCCAGCGTATTGACGATTATCGAGATTGCTTCATCCACACTTTCTGCTTCAAGGAGAGCAGCGAAGATAAATAAATGAGGTACTCCGTCAGGGACACCGGAGGCGCTTTGTATATAATTTCCTGAAAATGCCAGACCTTCATCATTAAGAGAAGGTGCTACTCCGCAGAGTAAACCCGGGTAATAGAGATTAATGAAATCCGGCTTCCCGGTAAGTTTGGCTTTAACAACTCCCATGAGGTCATGTAATTCTGCAAAGCCGTCTTCATTATGAGCTAAATACTGGTTGCCATTATAATTGTAGCTGACTGTGGAGCATCCGAGGAACGATTCGGGAATATCCATACCGGTCTTTTCTGCTATGCCATAATAGAGGGCAATTATGTCACCGAACATATTTAAACGCATGAGGACTTCAAAGTCAACTCCTGAGCCATCAGACATTCCGCGTATCTCATCTACAAAACCAGGATAGATTTCTTCTGCCTTTGCGAGAAGGTTTCCATAGAAGTATACCGAATCAAAAGAGACAATGTATTCAATAGTAGCTGCCAAATCTGCTTGTCTTATTAAGGTTTCATGAATGTTTTCTGTGAATCGTTGTCCGATAGCAAGACCAAGATCGTAATAACTGTCTGCTTCGACTTCGAATATCGGGAAGTAATCATCTTTATGATTGCTCGATTTAAAAAGATTGCAGCCCAGGATAAGGCTGATACTCACAATGAGTACGAGAGAAATTATGAATGTGAATTTTCTTTTCACGTAAACTCCTGTTTCTTTATGTTTTTTAATAGTTAGTATTTTTTGATGCTTTTACTTCAATGATTACTGCCGGTTCATCTCCGCAATTCTCAATCGAATGCGGAACATCTTTCTTTGCTTGAACCGCATCGCCGGACCTCGAAATAAATTCATGATTGCCAATGCGAAATTTCACACAACCTTTGACCACGTAGAATAATCCTTCGAGCGAATTGTTGTGGATTTGGAGTTTCTCGCCTGCTGGAATCGTGTATATGTACGGTGCGAGATGTTCGAAGTTTCCAAAGAAGGGGTGGATTTCAATTTTATCACTATGAGCAATTTTATGCTCTGTTTTGATAAACGCATGCTCATTTTCATCAGTGATGGCGTGGAACATCTCCTGTGGAGCACTGCAATGAGGACACTTATCAGGGGATTCTGTTCCCCTGAAAATGTGTCCGCAAACTTTACATCGCCAGTGTCGCATATCTTACTCAGCCGATACTGCGGGTGCGACAAAGGTCCGAACACCAAGCTCTTTGTCCAGCATAAGAAGCCCGTTGCCGTTATCGTCGATATATTTTAGTTTATCAATTATCTCGTTGTCGTTCCCTTCTTCCTCGATCTGCTCGGTCACGAACCAATGGAGAAAGATCTCTGTTGCATAATCATGTTCTTCTCTTGCAATTGCAACAAGTCCATTGATACTTTTAGTGACGAACTGCTCATGTTCGAGAGTTTTTTGGAACATATCCATTGGAGACTTGAATTCAATAGGAGGTTTTTTGATTTCATCTAAAATAATTTTCTGATTTTGGTCATTAATATAGGTGTAAATCTTTTGGGCATGGCTCATCTCTTCCTGAACCTGCACAAAGAACCAGTTGGCAAATCCCTTCAGCCCGATATTCTCCGCATGAGCCGACATGGATAGATAAAGATATGCGGAATAGAGCTCTTTATTGATTTGAAGATTGAGCGCATCGGTCATTTTTTTGCTAATCATAATATCACACCTCTGATTATTCCTTTTTCCACAAGCCGTGAATGTTGCAGTATTCGCGCACTTCGAGCTTGTTGTTCATCTTTACATAGAATTCGGCTTCCGGTTTGTCGTTCGGCGTAAGATGTTTCCTGTTTACCCACGGACCATTTTTCACTTCTATCCATTCGATGTAGTGCTTTTCCGTCATAGGATGTGGAACGGAACCGACTTTAACTTTGATGCCATTTTCGATTTCTTCCACTACAGGAACATGCTTTTCGAGAGCGGCATCGACAGTATTTCCTACCATTTTTTTCATGGGTTCTCCGCAGCAGACGAGCTCTCCTGCACCGCCATGAACCATTTCCACAATATTGCCGCAGATCTCACATTTATAGATTTCCATAAGTTTTGTCATGATTGCTCCTTATTTATCTTCTTTGTGGCAGAACCACCAGTCATAGCATTCGAGACTTTTATCTTCTTTACGTGCTTTCACAGTTTTCATGTCGGATGCCGGGGGTACGATCACATGGTCGCCAATAAGTTCGTTATTGGGCCAGTTCGCAGGTACAGCAATTCCTTTCGTGTCTGAAAGCTGAAGTGCTTTGACTGAACGGACGATCTCGTCCATGTTTCTACCGATTTCTTGAGGGTAGTAAAGTATAAGACGGACTTTGCCTTTTGGGTCAACAACAAAGACTGCACGAACGGTGCTCGATCCTTTTCCGGGATGAAGCAAACCGAGTTTGTTTGCAATCGAATCATTTGCTGCAATGACCGGGAATTCAATATCAACATCAAGGTTGTCTTTTATCCATTCGATCCATTTAATATGTGAAAATACTTGATCGATGGAAAGTCCGACAAGTTTACAATCCATAGCTTTGAACTGTTCCATTCTTTTCTGGAAACCGACGAATTCGGTGGTACACACAGGGGTGAAGTCTGCAGGATGGCTGAAAAGTACAAACCAATTTCCTGCCATTTCGTCAGGGAGTTTCATCATTCCCTGAGTTGTTTTTACTTCCATTTCCGGGAACGCATCACCCAGTAATGGCATGTTTATTTTTTCTTCCATTTTTTCTCCTAAATTTTCTAAGGTTTTTTTGATTATGGACCAACGTGCATCATGTCAAATTCAGCATCATACATTTCGAATTCCTCTGCCTGCTCCTTTTCAATTTCAAGAAGACGATAATGCCCCATTTCCATTGACGCAATATACTTCAGTCTGAGCGAGAGCTTTTCATCCATTTTGAATTTGTTTGCAAGCGAGAGATAGAAATAGTGCGCTGCTTTTTCTGCATTCATTGCCTGTAGAAAGATATCGCTGAACCTCAATTCTTCGGAATCAATTGTGATTTCCGGTAAGGGGACAGGTGTTTCTTCTGGCAGGATTATCGCATCTTTTGGAAATGCTTCGTTCCAGAGCCTGCAAAAGAAATCATAATGCTTTTGCTCTTCTGCAGAGAGGAATTCAAGCTTATCTTTGAGCATGAAATTTTTTACTCGTCCCGCAAGATCGTGATAGACATTTTTGCTGTCTTCTTCACTTTTTAATGCAGTGAGTAAAAGGTCCTTTTTTGAATATTTATCAATATCCATATTATCCATGATAGTTACTTCCCAAGCTGACGTTTCATCTCAGTGAGCTGCACCACGTGCTTGCGCTCCTCATTGATGATATCATCAACCATTTTTTGCTGGTGCTCCGGAACTACATTTCTCATTTCATGATAATAGAGAATCGTGTCGAGCTCTTTCCCGATGGCGAACTGAAGCGCTTCATCGACTGTATTCACGCCATCAATGCCTTCATCGATCTTATCAATTGTGAAGACAAGATTATCTGCATAGGCATGAAGATAGTCAAAATATTCACCGGGATAACTTTCCTGGGGATTGTAGCTCTCTATTTTTGCCAGCATCTCTCTAAAGACTTTTTCGTGCCGGACTTCTTCTTCTGCAAGAAACCCGAAGAGTTCCTTCACTTTTTTGTCATCAAACTTTTCTACCATTGCGCGGTAGAATTTTTCACCATTTTCTTCGATCTGAACTGCAAATTGATAGATTTCTGTAACATCGAATATATTCATTTTCGTTCCTCCGGGGTTATTATAAATTTTTATGCTTCATAGCAATAAGTTCTGCAAGCTCATCAAGTGCTTTGAAATCAACCTCTTTTGGATATCCTTTACTTATGACGGGTTCCAGTAATTCGCCTTTGAAATTCGTGAGCAGGTCTTTGATCATATCCACCATTCTCGAGCCCCAGCCATAAGAGCCGATTATCGATGCGAATTTCGCTTTTGGTCTGAGCATATTAGTAAGATATGCAGCATAGATCATCTTGGGATGAGGACCGGCATGAACCGTAGACGAGCCGATCACGACAGTTGCAGCATCGACCAGTTCCATTGCGAATTCTCCAATATCTGTCACAGACATGTTAAATGGAATGACAGTGACCTTGTACTCGGTCAATTTTTCTGTAAGATAATTCACCATCTTTTCCACACTTCCGTGCATGGAAACATAGGGTATAAGCACTTTGTTTTCAACCCCATCTGATATCCAGTCTTTATACAGTTCGAGGATAAATTCAGGATTATCATAAACCTGCCCGTGCGTAGGAGCAATGATTTCAAGCTCATAATTATTCAGCATATCCATATGCTTCTGAATATTGGTTCTGAAGGGCATCATTATCTCAGCAAAGTAACGCTTTGCAGCAAAATATACCTTTGCTTCATCTAGCACGAACAATTCGCTGGACGCCATGTGGGAACCGAAAAGATCGCCCGGGAAAAGGATCTTATCTTCTTCAAGATATGTGAACATTGTCTCTGGCCAATGAACCCATGCTGCAAGGAGAAATTTTAAAGTCTTATTACCAAGAGAAAGTGTGTCCTCATGCTTGATCTCAAGGAATTTTTCCGCGGGAATATTAAGAAGGTCTTGCAGGAAAGTTTTACATTTTGAGTTTGTTACCACAACCGCTTCAGGATACATTTCAAGTACCATAGGAATACCGCCTGAATGATCCTGCTCGGCATGATTAGAGATTACATAATCAAGTTTAGAGATACCAAGTTTTCTTAGATTTGTGAGAAGTTCCTCGATTTTCGGTGGATCAACAGCATCGATCAAAGCAATCTTTTCACTACCGCGAATTACATAGGCATTGTAGCTCGTTCCGTCAGGCAGTGGGATGAGTTCGTCAAAAGTACGCCTGTCCCAATCCTGAACACCTACATAATATACATCTTTTCTGATCTTTTGAAATCCCATATCACTCCTAAATTTCTACAAACATATCTTTGCCAACACCGCAAACCGGGCAAACCCAGTCGTCCGGAATATCTTCAAAGGCGGTTCCGGGTTCGATGCCGGAATCGGGATCACCGACTTTGGGGTCATAAATATAACCACACACGCTACATTGATATCTTTTCATCAGTTGTTCCTCCTAATGGTTTTGTTCGATTTTATAACCTGCATTTTTTATTGCGTTTATTACATCATCTCTTTTATATTCACCAATTACTTTAACTAGTTTATCGGCAAGAGAGATGTCAATTTTTTTTACACCAGCCACCTTTTTAATTTCATTTTCTATAGACATGACACAATGCTTGCAGCTCATGTCAGGTACTTTATATATGTTGTCCATATTTTCATCCTTGATACTTATTTTTTTGTTCATTAAAATTTTTAATAGAAATGCTCTAAGGATGAGTATGATCAACAGTATAGCAGAAGCGGTTTTTATCCATGCGGGGAGCATTTTCATACCGCTTGTAAAAATACCGATATCTTTGCCTGAGAGGTTCCAGAGATGATCGACAATAAATCCAAAGAGGAGTCCTGTTGCTATGATTGAGACAAGGTATGCGATTAGCGGTTTTTTGCCGAGTTTTCCGCCCACAAAACTTATCGTCGCTGCATTCGTTGCGGGACCAGCAATCAGAAAGATCAAGCCAGCGCCAGGAGTCATTCCTTTGAGTATAAGTGATGCCGCAATAGGTATGGAGCCGGTAGCGCACACATACATCGGGATGGAAATAATGAGCATAATTGGATATGCGAACAGAGGGTTCCCAAAATAACGTACAACAAAATTATCCGCCACAAGAAAGGAAATAATAGCTCCAATAACTATTCCGATAAGTATCCACTTGGCTACATCTTCAATGAGATCAAAAAAACCATAACGGACAATTGCTTTTACTTTTTCATGGAATTTGTGAGAGTGGGACTCGGTTTCACTGCAGAGATTGCATGAAAATCCTTCCTGTGGGATGGCATTATCATCTGCAGTTTTATCAATGATGTTTGTTATCGTGCCGCCAATAATTCCAGCAAAAAAAGCAGCAACAGGTCTGATAATCGCATAGACAGGACCAAGAAGTGAGTAGGTTGCGAGTATTGAATCCACACCGGTTGTGGGAGTTGATGAAAGGAAGGAGATCGTCGAACCTTTTCCCGCACCTTCTTTTCTCAGATATGCAGCAACGGGAATGACGCCACATGAACAGAGTGGCAGCGGAACACCGAAGAGAGATGCCTTTACATTTGACCAAAATGATCTGCCTGAAAAGTGCTTGTATATCTTATTTTTTGGAATGACCGTATTAAGCACGCCGGCTATCAGGAAACCAAAGAGAAGGTAAGGAGCCATACCTCCCAGAAGATTCCAAATTTCTTTCAGGATGCCGAGGGGGATGTTCATTTCTTGTTCCTATTTTTCTCTAAACATGTTTTACAAATGCCCCGGAAGTAACCGTGCTGCTGCCTTATTAAATGACCATGAAAATATTTCTGCTTGAAAATTGGGCATTCGACTTCGAGATCATAAATTTTTCCACACTTTTCACAGAAAAAATGATGATGAGGTTTTTGTGCAAAATCATAGCGGACTTCTGAACCGGTAATATATAGAGGTGTAACAATACCTTTTTCCATAAAGAGTTTAAGAGAATTATATACGGTAGTTTTTGAAATAGTAGGTACTTTCTTCAATACTTCATCATAAATCATTGCTGCAGTTGGATGATTGTGGTTCTTATCTAAATACTGGAGAATACTCAACCGTTCGTATGTTGGCTTGATTTCAACATCTTCTAAAATTTTCTTTATATCTTGCATATTTGAACTCATTACAAATTTTGAATGAAAATATAAAAGGAACCGTTTCAGTGTCAAATAATAATGTGTTTTTATTTAAAAATTGTCTTTTTTGTCGTAAACCAGAATAAAAAATCAAGATGGGAAAAGGGCATGTTCCGCTCTTGCGAGAATTTTCTCATTTTTTGTTCAATTGAAAGATAGGTTTTCACCGGAAGGGAATTTGGAATATTGGTGATAACTTTGAACTCAATGAGTTTGCGCAAAATATGTCTATCCAGAATTGCCAGTTTTAAACCCAATCCAATATTTCGAAGAAAATGACTTGCTTCTTTGTAACCCATACCTATGATGTTTTCAACGAGCCATTCCCGCATTTTTAACGGATTATCAATTTTATTGAGTCGTTCCCTGATGCAGATCTTATTATTTTTGCTGAGGAATTCTTTATTTCTGAGAATATTCTTTGCTTTCGTATGATGGAATCGTGTGTAACCACGCAAGCATTCTGAGATTTTTATCGGATCATCACTATAAAGCAAATTCCGTTTTTCGAGTTGCTGCACAGCCATCCAGCAGCGTTCTGCATTGGATTGTGGGGTTAGCAGGCAGAATATGAGTTCTTTGAATAATATCTCATCTGCAGCAGTTTCACGTAAATTTATAAATTCAGAGAGTCTATGTTCAATTTGTGGTTTGATGCTCTGATAGGTTTCTAATAAATTCTGTATTTGAGATTTCATATTGCTACAACATAATATTCTAACACTATTAGCAAAGTTTTTTAAAATGAAATGGAACACAGGTCAGCCAGTGGGCGGACACGTTCACACTGATTAAACTGACGAACACGGATTCAGAAAATAAAAAATGGAAATAGATGTAATAAAATTAATTCTTTATCTGTGAGAATCAGCCCGATCTGCGTGGGTCTGTGTGCTATTCTCCAATACCCTTCGCATGATTTCAATCACGTTATTCGTTTTTTATGTTGAAATACTAGATTCCCTCCTTCGAGGGAATGACAGTCTTTTTTTATATTACTTAGGTTCAAGTTTTTATTGCAACAAACTTACAAAAAAGGATAAGTTTGTTGCAATAATGAAGAAGTATAAGAGATTAAAGAATGAAGAGCGAGAGAAAATAAGTCAGTTATTATCACAAGGT